>Ga0080006_1257477_pt1 | contig 289955 bp, 243 predicted proteins | sample RS3BMetagenome_FD_69209 | JGI IMG/M metagenome (GOLD analysis project Ga0080006, IMG submission 69209) | Ferric oxide microbial mat and aquatic microbial communities from Rainbow Spring, Yellowstone National Park, USA - RS3B (SPADES... ...
AACTCAAGGAGATGGCCGTCTTTCTCACCCACTATCTCGGCTTCCCGCTGGGTTCGGCGTTCAACGGCGCGGTCGGCGCCGTCGTGGCCAAGCGCAAGAAGGCCGCGGCCAAGGGCGCCGGTGAGGACAAGAAGGCCAACGTGGAGGCTGCGCTGAAGATGAACTCGGGCGACGCGCGGGAGTAGGGCGCGGGTGGTGCGCCGGCTGCGGACACCCCGGCACGCACTGATCGACGTGCTCGCCGCGCAGGTCGGCGAGTTGGCCAAGTATGCCCAGCGGATTATGTTCTGGCTCAATCCCGATGGAGAATCCAGAGATCAGGAGCGGGCCGCCAGCGCTGCGTCATGCTGGGCAACCCGGAATTCGACGGCAGATTCGACCGCATGAGCGCAACCACGACGGACTGGGCGCCGGACTGCCGGCGGCTGGTGGCGTCCGGACGGTTGGGACCGCACGACGGGCTGCCGGTGTCGATCGTCAAGGTCACTACCCTGACGGAGGTGGAAGCGCCGGCACGCTGCTACCGATGTTCGATGTGATCCGCATGGCCGGCCACGCGCACCACTGTCTGGCGATCTTTGAGTACGACAAGGCGCTGGCGCCCCGTCACGCGAAGCGGTTGGCCTCCACAGTTCGGCCAGCGCATCTTCGACGACGTCATCATCATCACCGACCGGCGCATTCTCGGTGAGCGGACTGCGCGAGAAGGTTGAGCAGTTCGAGCAGGTTATCGGAGCGGTCGTCTGCGTCACAGGCGAGGAAGACCTGCGTCCCTGGAGTGTTCTATCGCAAAGTCAGAACCACCGCAGGCTTTCCCTCGACAGTGATCTGTGTCACTGATATATATATATATATATATATATGAACGGCGGTAGCGTTAGGTCTGTAGCTGTCCCCGCGTCGATTGCGTTGTGGTTGTTGGTGTTTGGTCGCCTTGAGGTGAGTGGAGCCCACGATGTCGTCTTTTTTGATCGCTGTACCGGAGTCGTTGATCGCGGCGTCGGCGGACTTGAGCAGTATCGGGTCGTCGATCCGCGCGGCGAGCGTGGCGGCGGCGCCGTCGACGACGTCGGTGTTGGTGGCGGCGCAGGATGAGGTGTCGGCTGCTGTTGCGGCGTTGTTCGGGGCGCATGGTCGGCAGTTTCAGTCGTTGATGGGGCAGGTGAACCTGTTCCATGAGCAGTTCGCGGCGTCGGTGAGCAAGGGTAGCGGGATGTACGCGGCGCAGGAGGCGCTCAGTGCTGCGGGCGTGGGCGCGGGTTTGGGTGGGAATCCGGTGACGGCGTTGGTGAATGCGGCGCAGCCGTTCGGTGTGTTCTCGCCGGTGCGGGATTTGACGGGGCGTGCGTTGTTTGTCAATGGTGCTGATGCGACCACGCCGGGGGGTAGCGGCGGGGTCGGGGGGGGGGTTGAAGGCAAAGGCCGGCAAGGGGGGCCAGGGGCGGGCGGGGGGGGCGGGGGCCAACGCGGGGGGCGGGGGGCCCGCGGGGGGGGGGGGGGGGGGCGCCCGGCCCCCGCGCCCCCGCCAGTGCCTTTCCGCTCCTGGTCGGCGTTTCCCGGACGCCGGTGGTTTGGCGTCGGGAAATTGGACGGGCGTCGGGGCCCTATGCGGCATATCCTGCTCCAAGCATAAGTTACATACCCCAAGTATCCTGGTTGGTGACAGTCACGCGTTTCACGCTTCCTGCTTTGGGCACAGCAGGGGACTATCCAGCGTTTTGTCTGTAACATGTAACGGGTCAGGAGGAGGATCAGTCACGAAAGCAAGGGGCAGGTACTAAAGCCTGCCCCGCATGCGCGGAAAGAAGATGACCTATCGTTCCTATCCCTCTTCCAAATTTGTCACCGTAGGTGGTATCATAGATAGCGAAGCGGGTGATGGCAACCGGGGGGACAGGGCCGGCTTGAGTGAGTTCTCGCTCGCTGGCCCCGGCCGTTACCCGCATCTCTTCCTTCATGGAAAATGCTGCTCGTGATCCCCTGCACATCCAGCCATCTCCTCTGAGCCGCGGAGCCGAAGCCTGGCTTTTTATCCATTGTTTCAGCGGTGCAAGAACGAACGTTCCTTTGTTCGTTGGTATGTTTTGCAGCGATGTTTCAGGCTGGCGGAGTACCTGAGTATCAAGGCTACCGGCAGCGCCTGGTAGTCAGTTGTGCTTTTGGGGACTTTTCGTCCTGTGGGTGGGGAACGATCCAGGCGGATCGCCAGCACTCCTTCGTTGTATCTGGATGGCCAGGCAGCATGTTTGTCGGGCGCGATGGCGAATGGGTGCCCCCGCTCTATCTCTTAGAGAGGCGCATTTTGAGGCCATATTTCGGGCGCAGCGCGATGAGCGGGAGCATCTTGATGGGGTGGCCCGGTACCATTGTGAGCCGGAATTGCTGGGCGATGCGTGCCAGGAGGAGCACCACCTCGATCATGGCAAACGGCTGGCCGATGCAGAGGCGGGCGCCACCGCCAAATGGGAAGTAGGCGAACCTGGGCAGCCGTTTGCTCAGGTCACTATCCCAGCGTTCGGGAATGCAGGCATCGGCGTTGTCGAAGTAGCGCGGGTCGCGATGGGTCACCCACTGGCTGATGAGCATGATCGTGCCGGCGGGCACGTGATAGCCCATAATTTCGGTGTCGCGTACTGCATTACGGCTCATGAACCAGACCGGTGGGTAGAGGCGCATAGATTCGTGTACTACCAGTTCGGTGTAGTGGAGGTCCGGGATGTCATCAACCGTTGGGGCCCGGTTGCCCAGGACCTTGTGGATCTCTGCCAGGAGTTTGGCTTCCACTTCGGGGTACTGCGAGAGGAGATACCAGGTCCATGAGAGGCAGGTTGCGGTGGTCTCGTGGCCGGCCAGAAATAGGGTGACGATCTCGTCGCGGAGCTGCTGATCGGTCATATGACTGTTGTCTATGTCCTGGGCGTGCAGGAGCATGGAGAGCAGGTCACCGCGATCCTGGTTGCTGGCGCGGCGCTGTCGGATGATGCTGTAGACCAGGCGGTCCACCTGTTCGATAGCACGGGCACGCGATGCCTCACCGCTCTCGTCGGTGCCCGTGGGGATCAGGCCCCAGGTAAATGAGTGCTGTGAGGCTGCCGCAAGCGCTTCGGCTATTTCCCGAGCCTCGGTGGCGGCGTCGGCGTCAAAAAGTGCTTTGATCACAATGGCCAGGGTCAGCCCCATCATCTCCTCGTGGATATCGCGCGTTTCCCCGTCTTGCCAGGTGGAGAGCATGCGATCGGTATAATCGATCATGATGTCGCCATAGTTGACGACGCGACTGCGGTGAAAGGCGGGCTGCATCAGGCGGCGCTGGCGCAGCCAGAATTCACCTTCGCTGGAGAGGAGCCCGTTGCCAGCGAGGACGCGAATGAGGTTACGTGGGCTGACGACCTTGATAAAATCCTGGCTCTTCGTGACAAGCACTTCTTTGATGGCGTCGGGATGGTTGAGCAGGTAAGCCTGGCCGTCGATCAGGCGGAGGCGAACAATGTTGCCGTATTCACGGGCGCACTTGCTCAGGAAGCTGGCCGGGTCCTCTACCAGCTCGCGTGCGTTTTCCACGAGGAAGCGACCTCGTGGGGTAGGTGGGAGGCGTCGGGCTGGCGCCGGCGCGGTCCGATCGGGCGTATTGTCTGGCGGCGTCTCTTGCACCGTTAAGGGTGATTCTTCTTGTCCCGTGAATCTCATATGGTAGCCTCCGCAAAGTCTTTATCTACAACAGATGAGCGGCGATGTAGTTGGTCATATCGCGCACTGTGCGGAAATTTTCGGGGACCAGGGCGTCGTCTGGCACGGTCAGACCAAACTCGTCCTCAATGAAGCCGAACAGGTTGACGAGGCCGAGCGAATCGAGGACGTTGCCCAGTAAGGGGGTATCCACTGTTATCTCAGACGTATCCTGGTCGAAGAGCAACTCGTTACAAATATAGTCGAGGATTTTCTCCTCCATTTGCGCGATATCAATAGCCTGCATTGATAACCTCCTCTTTCTCTTTGTGCCCTGCGCGGGCGGCAACAGGAGCGCCATGGCGCGCGGGTATCCATTCCACGAGCTTCTGGATCAGCGTCTCCTGTATGGTGATAGATGGGAAATCGTGAACCTGACCGGGGTAGACGATGAGTTCCAGCCGGTGTCCTGCCGGGCTGCGATAGGCATCAAGGCCGGAGCGCAGGAACTCTTGCTTATAGTAGTTGTCGTTTGCGCCATAGATCATCAGGACTGGTATGCCATTGTCGAGCAAGCGATAGATGCCGGTACGTGCTGCCTCGCTGATTGGCGCGATGCGGCGTGCCACTGTGCGCAGGACCTTGCGGCTGGCGCGCCCGATCAGATCGTTGCCCACTGGTGGGTCGACGGTGACCAGGGGCGTGGAGAAGAGCACAACCCCGTCGAGGTGTGCTATCTGGTCGGAAGCCTCGATGATAGCACGGCTGGAGAAGCAACTGCCGACCATGACCAGGCGCTCAATCGTAGCGTGCTCCATAAAGAAGCGAGCCATTTCGATGAAGTCGGGCCCGAATTCGGCATGCGCGTGGATGTTGGGGATCTCGACACTGTGGTCGCCATTGCCGCGGTAGTCCACGCGCAGCACATGGTAGCCATGGGCGGCCAGTGCAGCCGCTGCCCGGCGATACATACGATTGCGGGCAAAAGAGGCGATGAAGTTGCCGAGGGTCAGGATGATCCCGGTATGCTGATCGGGTACATCGGGAGCTGGCAACGTCAGGATGGCAAACATGTGCTCGCCGTTATTGACGGGAATGTAGAAGGGAATCTCGTCCATTGCGTTACCTCTCAGGGAATGGGCATGGTCATGCCGGCTACCTTATGGCAACACCACTTGACGCACTCGTCGAGGAGCCGGAAGACAGCCCTGGCATTGTCCATCACGAGGCGTGGTGATAGCCAGGGGAGGACGGCGTTCTCGATCAGCACATCGCAATTGGCACCTGCTGCGGTCAGTGCGGCGGACAGCGCCTGCATATCCGGACGCAGCTCGCGGGTGCGCCCGGTCTGGATGAGCAGGGCAGGGCCGTGGTAGCGCCGGATCTGCGCCAGCACATCAAGTTGTTGCGCTTCCTCGTACATGGGCCGGTGGATAGGATTGCCCAGGACATCCACCAGACCTTTCTCGTTGATCGCGGCGATCAGCGATTCCATGGTAGCCATCTGCTCATGTTGTTGCGTCATTTCGGCCATCAGCACGTTGCGCAGGAGCTGGGTCAGGTACTGCGCGGGGGATGTGATGGGGTCGAGCATCATCAAGCCACGCACCTCGTCCATCTGCTGGGCTGCCAGGAGCGCCACTGTACCACCCAGGCGTATGCCGATAAAGGCCAGTTCGCGCACGCCAACGTGTTCCATAAACCAGCGTGCGCTATCGAGTGTATCGGCGAGCTGCGTTGCCAGCGTGACGCAGGCGGGGTCGCCGGAGCTCTGGCCACTGCCGCGTGTATGCAGGCGCAGCACGGGGAAATAGGAGGCGAGGCTCCGGGCCCAGTTCACCTCCAGCCGATAGGTAGTGAGCTGCTCGACGCCGTAGGCATGGCAGAAGACGATACCTAAACGTGTCGCTGTCGAGTGAGGGACGCGCAGCGGCTGATAGACAAAGGTCATGAGTTGCTCACCAGCGCATGGGCGAAAAAGGGCCTCTTCCCGGTAGCCTTGTCGTTCGTCCACACGGGCTTGAAAGCGGCTGATATCCCCCACTATAGCCATAAACCACCTCTCCTCAGCGCCGTGGTGGGGTATCTTCACGCCACTGCCAGTGCAGGCAGTGGCGGCCAGCGTCACACTTACCCCTCCACCGACCCGTGAATCGGGCAAAGAATGTAAAGCAGTAGAGTATGCCGTCAGGATAGCAGTAGTGTGAGGAAACGTCAAGAGGGCAGGCAGGGCATTACCAGTATTGCCCAGAACCCTTTAGGCAGATAACACATGTTTTGCCGGGATGTTGGTGTGTGCTCCCTGATCTGTTTTCTGGTCGGTGGCAGTGGGCTGTGCGCTGACCTGTGCCCATCCCAGCCCACGGAGGGAGGTTTGGGGTGAGCATCGGCAAAAGTGTCAAGGAAAATGGAGCAGGCGACGGATATATGTTACGTTGCCTCTCTCCTTTCGTTATACAAAAACGGGCAAAGGTGGGAAGGTCCCCCCGGTTATTGGGCACGTGGCGTATGGGGTGCGGCAGTGTAGGGGCCGCAAAACAGTAGTTCGGCTATACACTATCCAGTGTGTAGCCGAACTGCTGCTTTTCTTGATAGGGGCCACAGGACAGGGTAACTGCGACGACTATGCCCTATCCGGTGTGAGCCGGATGGCTGGTTCGGTGTTCTTCGAACGGCGGCGGTCGGTTTTCCCTAAGGGCGCACTCCCTCTTGCTGGTCCGTTGTGGCAAGCAGAAGGCAAAGGCTTTGCCGTTCGAGAGATAGCCCCGCTGCCAGCGGAGTTTCGAGGGCAGCTCTTACCGCCTCTTTGGCCAGTCGCACGGCAATGGGCGCTTTGGCGGCGATCTGCATGCCCAGCTCTTTTGCCGCACGCAGATGCTCACCTGCCGGGGCGATGCGATTGACCAGCCCACGTTGGTAGAGTTCCTGCGCTGAGAATGTGCGTCCAGTGAGGATCATCTCCAGAGCCAGATATTTGCCAATTGCGTGTGGGAGCAACTGGGTGCCGCCCACGCCGGGAATCACACCCAGGTTGATCTCTGGCTGGCCAAACTGGGCATTTTCACTGGCCACGATCAGGTCGCAGTGGAGCGCCAGCTCACAGCCGCCACCCAATGCGTAGCCACCGACGGCGGCGATGAGCGGCTTGCGAATGCGGCGGATGCGGTCAACGCCGGTAAAAGCGCTGGCCAGCAGGGGGGTCGGTGTTGCTGCGGCCAGCTCGTGGATATCAGCTCCCAGGGCGAACCAGCGCTTGCCACCAGTGATGATGATGCAACGGACGAGCTCATCGGCGTCGAGCATCTCGAGCGCGCTGGCAAGGTCATTGAGCAGTGCCTGGTTGATGGTATTAAGCTGTCTGGGGCGGTTGAGAGTGACGATGCCTAAAGGGCCATCGTGCTCGACCAGGACAGTTGCAAACTCCATATGTGTTCCTCATGTGTTTCTCTGCGTAACTGACGTCCTGTTGCCACAGGCTACGGATCGTTGGGTTCAGGAGATGAGGCCTGCACGGTGTGCCACATTCCCTCTCGTGTCCATTGCCCAGGCGGTATCAAGGAGAGAGGGGATGTTCCTCCCCCATCCCCCGGACAGGGCTGAGTGTGGGTCAAGGCGCGCCCATTATACCATACAGCGAGCGATTATGGAGTGCCCTCTGCTCTGGTCGCTCTTGCTTGCCTTGCACGATGGCGGGGCTTTGATAGCAGGCGGGGATAGCGGATAGGGTGAAAGTGTTCTTGCAACTTCCTGGCGTATCTGTCTCTATAAAAGGGTGCGACTCTGTGGATAAGTTTTGGTGAAGGGGGATGCCAGGGACGCAAGCCCCTTGAGAGGAGCGGCAAGCATGGAAGTTATTGCGTTTGATTCCTATGGGACACTTTTCGATGTGGCAGCAGTGCGGGCTGCGCTGGAGGGGCGTGTGGCCGATCCGGCCAGATGTGCGGCCCTCTGGCGGCAGAAGCAGATCGAATATAGTACGATGGTGAGCCTGATGGGGCGGTGGCAGGACTTCTGGGCATTGACTGGTCTGGCGCTGGATTATGCGGCGGCGGTGCACCAGCTGACATTAAGCGCGCACGATCGCGAGGAGCTGCTTGGCACGTGGCATCGTCTGCCGTTGTATTCTGATGTGGCGCCGGCCCTGGCGCGCCTGGGTGTGCGAAGCCAGCTCGCCATTCTCTCCAATGGCTCGATGCCGATGCTTGAGGCCGTTTTGCGCCATAACGGTATATGGGAGCGGTTTGTCTCTGTGTGCAGCGCCGATGAGGTACGCGTCTTCAAGCCGTCGCCACGCATCTATGCGCTCCTTGCTCAGCGAGTGGGTCGTCCCGCCGATGCCATTCTGTTCGTGACCAGTAATGGCTGGGATGCCGTGGGCGCGAAGGCGGCTGGCCTGCGAGTAGCCTGGGCAAACCGCCAGGGGATGCCACTGGATCCGCTGGGCCTGATCCCTGACTATGAGGTGCCGGATCTCATAGCGCTGGCCGACAGGCTGGGTATGTAGGATATGTCGAACCTCGCCGGTCCGCTCTCTCCCATGGAGAGCGGGAAGCCTTTCAGGGGGCGGTTGTTGGATGTGGGATATGCCGCTGACCTGAGGCCAGGTCTGACCGGTAGCAGGGTCCCACCTCCTCAAAACCGGTCCTGGCGGGGGGCGCCCTGCTCCGCGGCTGGTCTGGGGTAGATGAGGCAACATGTGACGTGCGCCGGACGTATATATAGTAGCCACGAGTTGTATGTGCGGGCGCCCCGGGTGGGCGCCCCTCGACGGGTGTCCGCAGATGGGGAGGGAGTCTATGCCACTTTTTCACCACGAGAGCGCCGAAGAGCGCGCTGCCCGTGAGCAGCAGGAGGCGCGTGATCACGCCAGTGTTGAGTCGCTGCAGCGCGGTGGTCTGCCGGTTCGAGCGCAGGAGCGTCTGGCGCGGGAGCGGGCGCCCGATGGCCGTCCACGCATCTGGACCAGCGATCTTTCTGTGGATGAGCTGCTTGCAGCTCACGCAGTCGATTTTGAGCCGATCGGCCAGGTTCTGGGCTCGTCGATCTATCATATTGCGTATAATGTGGCCCAGTTCTGGGGGGGGCAGATGTGGGGCCAGGCAGGTGAGCTATCGACTATCTCGCAGGCCCTCTATCATGCGCGTGATCTGGCAATGGGGCGTATGCGCGCGGAAGCACAGGCGCTGGGTGCGCACGGTGTCATTGGCGTGCGACTGGAGCATCGGGCGTATGAATGGGGGCCGAACCTGTTTGAATTCACTGCTATTGGCACGGCTGTGCGCCTGATCGGTTGGAAGGGGCAGTTGCCGCAGCCCTTCACTGGCGATCTCTCTGGCCAGGAGTTTCTGAAGCTGCTGCATGCCGGGTATGTGCCGACGACGCTGGCGATGGGGACAGCGGTGTACTATGTGCTGCCTTCCTGGAGGATGGTGCAGCAGATGCAGAGCTGGTATAACCAGGAGGTGACGCCGCTGACGCGGGCGGTCTACGAAGCGCGCCACCAGGCAATGGCACGCATGGCGCAGGATGCACGGCGTGTCCATGCGGATGGCATTGTCGGCTCAGATCTGCGTATTGATGTTCATGAAGTTGAGGTCTCGGAAGACAAACGGTACTTTATCATTGAGATTTTTGCGTTTGGCACGGCCATCGCCGAGATTGGCCGTGGCCATGAGGCAGTGCGACCGCGCCTGGCGCTTGATGTGAATCATGTATAGTTGGAGGAAGGGATGTCTATGTTTCGCAGCAACGATCCGAAGCAACCGGCAGTGCAGACGGGTGGGCCACAGGGCGATCTGCCTCAGCATGCGCTGGAGCGCCTGCAGAGCATGCGCCAGGAGCCGGGACGTCGTGGCCTGTTTACCAGCGATCTCTCGGTCAATGAGTTTCTGCTGGTAAAGGCTGCTGGTTTCGATCCGGTGGGCATGGTGGTGGGGTCTAGTATCTATCACATCGGCTACCAGTGGGCGAATGTGATGCGCAACCAGGAGATGGAGGTTCTCTCGCAGGCGATGTATCATGCGCGTGAGCTGGCGATGAGTCGCATGGAGGAGGAGGCCGATGCGCTGGGGGCCGATGGCATTGTTGGCGTGCGGCTGGATGTGGGGCGCTACGAGTGGGGTGAGCATCTGGCGGAGTTTATTGCGATTGGGACAGCGGTGCGCAGTCGCGATGGACGGAGCCACCGCACGGTGCAGGGCAAGCCGTTCACCAGCGACCTTTCCGGCCAGGACTTCTATACGCTTATCCAGGCGGGCTACATGCCGGTGGGTCTGGTGATGGGCTCGTGTGTCTACCATGTGGCGCATCAGGGGCTGCGACAGGCATTCAAGACGCTGGGCACCAACGTTGAGATGACCAATTATACGCAGGCGCTCTACGATGCGCGTGAGCTGGCGATGGAGCGGATGCAGGCAGAGGCGATGCAGCTTCAGGCGGAGGGCATTGTGGGCGCACGGATCCAGGAGAAGTCGCACGGATGGGGGAGTCACGTGATCGAGTTCTTTGCGGTAGGTACAGCGGTTATACCAACCCGGGCTGACCATCAGATCCAGCCGCCAACGCTGGTGTTGAGTGTGGATGACTAGTGAGCGGCATCTTCTCGCGCGCAGCGCTCACCCCGCTCCAGCTCTGCTGGAGCGGGGTGTTGTTTGCGTTGCCGAATACTGACAGAACAAGCCGGTTACTGTTTGGTGATAAGAAAAGCTAGCTCGGTGGCAAAGGTGAAGCGCTGGATAGGCCAGCCGGTTCTGGCGATGGCCTCGCGGAAGCGGATCTCGTAGCTGGCGGCCATACCTTTGTCTCGTGCGCACAGGCTTTGTACAGGAAATGAAACGAGGAGGTGATCGGCATTGATGGCATGCAGGAGCCGGTGGCAGGCAGATCGGTCTATCTGCTCGAGGCAGGGGAGCGTTTTCAGGATCAGGGCAACATCGGCATGCTCGGTCGGACAGGACGTGATGACGTCGCATACCTGCGCCTGACCACGCAGGTGGAAGGTGGTCATGAATGCGGCGATGAACTGTATCATGTCTTCGTAGATGTCGCAGGCGAGGTATTCGGCGTCTGGGGCGAGTGGCATCCAGGGGATAGCGAGCGGGTTAAGACCACAGGCGATGTCCAGAATACGCCGGACTGGCGCAAGCGGGGCCAGCGTTATCGCATAGAACTGGTCGAGAATTGGCAGACGCTCACGTGTGGATGCGTGGTGGCTCATGATCTCGCGGCAGATGCGGCGAATCTGTTGCTGATCTCCGGTTTGAGCTGCCTGCCGGAGCCGGTCCAGCCACAACGGATAGTCCATGTGTGGTTCGAGGTAAGCGCCGGCGATCTGATGGAGGCGGTTCCTGGTGGCTTTGATGGCCTCCTTTAGGTTGCGCCGTTTGGCCAGCTCCTGAGCGCCGATGTTTTGCACCAGTGTGCTGCTGACGTGGCGGTATTTGGGGCTTGCCCTGACGGTAGCAACGAGCTGAGCGAGTGTCGTATCCAATGGCGATGTTCTCCTGATCCGCCGATTGAGACGTTCGTGCTGTCCCAGCGTTAGGCGCTAAGCATCATGGCAGCGCTGCAAGGCTGCGGTGAGCTGTGTCATGAAGCGCAGGTTATGAATCGTTGCCAGACGCAGGAAGAGGCTGTCGTTGATTTTGAACAGGTGGTGGAGATAGCCGATGGAGTAGTGCGAGCAGCAGAGGCAATCGCAGAGGTTCGAGATCGGTCTGTCCACTTTGATCAACTTCTGGTCGCCGATGTACAGATAGGCGAACCAGTTGCCTTCAGAGTTGTGCGACAGCGTAGCGGGGTCTGCTGTGAAGACGTAGAGGCGGCCATGGCGGGCATCTCTGGTTGGCATGGCGCTGTCGAAGAGGTGCCAGCCGATGCGGGCGCATTGCACGATATTGCTGGGGTGACCTACACCTAAGGCGTGGAGGGGGAACGCTGGGGGCACGAGTTCTCTGGTGTAGGCGAGCATATCGGTCAGCAGATTTCCTTGGCTATCGAGTGGCCAGCCACCATAGCCGAAGCCATCGAAGCCGATGGCCAGCAGTTCCTCGGCGCAGCGCTTGCGCAGCTCGCGGGATCCGCCACCCTGGATGACGGCGAAGAGGAGGGGACGCTGCTCACGCTCTGTGGTGATACGCTGGAATTCTCGTTTGCAGCGCCGGGCCCAGTCAATGGTCCGCCGCACTGCGGCTTCCTGCAGGGAGAGCGGAGCATCCACGTGGGTGCACTGGTCCAGGCAGATGGCAATATCGGTGCCGTAGCTGAGCTGGAGCTGAATGGCTTTTTCGGGGGTGAGCTGGAAGCTACGGGAAGCGCCTTCCGGCTGGAAGGTGATGCCGTTTTCGGTTATGTGCCCGTATTGAGGATTCTGCTGGATAAGCGAGTACGCCTGGAAGCCGCCTGAATCGGTGACGATGGGCCGGCGCCAGCTGCTCATAGCGTGCAAGCCACCCAAGGCGCGCACCGTGGAGGAGCCAGGCCGCTGCATAAGGTGAAAAATATTCATCACCAGGCCCTCCACAGCGCAGCGCTCGAGGTCGGTGGCGTCGACAGCACGTACGACGCCGAACGTGGCATCGGGCAGGAATACGGGCAGATGCAGTGTGCCATGCGGCAGCTTCAGGGTTGTTCTCATGCTCAGCGGATTGGCTCCCACCTGCTCTGATGGGGATACACTAAGTGATTTTGAAAGTGAGTTTGATGCTGCCGATAGTGACGGGTGTGCCATTTGTGCCGTTTGCCTGTATGGTAATGGTGCTGGTGTAAGAGCCTTCATCCTTGCCAATGATATGCAGCGAGACGATCAGTGGCCGGGGCGGGTTGATCGTTGCATCGAGTAAAATGCCCCGCTGGCTGATCAGGCTCTGGCAGTCGCGACCGCCGGCAGTGCAGCCGGCAACCTTGTAGCCTTCCCAGAAGGTATGGTCGGGGATCAGGTTGAGTCCGCTGATCGGTTTCTGGCCAATGTTGGTGAGAGTGATAGTCAAAGTGCCATCATCGCCGTCGTCGAGCGAGCGGGGATAACTGGCGGTGGCACGCAGCCGGTTATCGGGGTTGGCTGGCTGGATAACGACAGGAGTGCTGCTGGTGGTATTGACTGCTGGAGGGGTGATCTGGGTTGTTGGGGCTGCTGGCACGGTGGTGGTGCTGCTACACGCGGCCAGCGCGAGCATGCTGGCCACCAGCGCAGTCATACGGATAGGTTTCATATGCATGTTGACTCCCTGGCGATCTGGATGATGATGTGTGCGCTCAGGCGCTGTTGCTGCCGGTACACAGTATAGCTGCGCCAGGAGATAGGGGCAAGGGGGAAAATATAACTAGTCTGGCTGGCGGAAAGATATCCGCTTATTCCCCTTTGCCCCGGGCCGCTGGTGATATTCGCCCTGCTCTGATGCAACGCGCCGATCATGGACGAGGGGATAATGGTGTCTGAAAACATGTTTTACAACGATAAATGTTTATTATGTATAGTACTATAGTCCTGACTGCATAGCAATCCTTCCCTGGGTTCTCTGCGCTCCCTGGTATACTCCCCCTTGTGTGTCGTGAGGCACACGATACTTTATCGCGGCGGGCAGAGATTGCTGTCACCGCGAACATGGGCCGGCTAGTGTTCGTCGACCGGCTCAAGGAGGTTGAAGAAGCGCGCTACAGGAAGCGGCGCAAATACCACACACCACACAAGGAGGTTGCTATTTTGGTTCGGACCAACAGGAGAGTCACGGGATCTGCGCTGAAGAGAGTCCTCAGGCGGATGAGGTCTGCCAGCGCCGCTTCGCCGGCGGAGGCAGGTACGGTGACCGACAGGGAGCAGCAGATGTGCAGGGGGCGCCCGGGATCGATCAGGCTGCCGGTGCGTCTGCTCATGCTGGTTGCCGGTCTGGGGTCGGCTGGGATGCTGCTGCTGGTGGGATCAGGGCCGCTGGATGTCTTTGCAGCGCCGGTGGTGGATGCGGCAAGCTGTGCGGCTTATTACACTGTACAGCCTGGCGATACGCTGTGGCGAATGAGCCTTGCCTATGGGAGTAGCGTGATGGCGATTGCGCAGGCCAATGACATCCCCAATCCCAATCTCATTTACCCTGGCCAGCAGTTTTGCATTCCGCAGGGCGACGAGGTACCTGGTGCCGGCGTGGCGAGTGCGACGCAGTCTACGTGGCAGCCAGCGGCGGTGAACGGGGCAGCGGCACAAAGCACGAACGTTTCGGTCCAGAGCATGATCGAGCAGGTGTTTGGGGCCAATGCAGCGGCTGCCCTCAACGTGGCGGCATGCGAGTCGGGCTTGAATCCGCAGGCGTATGATCCAATATCAATAGGCGGCAGCCATGCGGCCGGGGTGTTCCAGATTCTCTATCCGAGCACCTGGAGTCAGACACCGGAGGCCGGTTATTCGCCCTATGATGCCTGGGCCAATATTCAGGCGGCCTACGATCTCTCTCGTGGCGGCATGGACTGGAGTCAGTGGACCTGCCAGCCATAGGATAGAGGGCAGGCCTCTCCCCCTCTCCAGCACGGCTGGAGAGGGGGAATCTCACCGCTGCTCGTACTACTTTTCCAGTGGGACGGGCTCCCGTTTCCGCTCTCTATTCTTCATAGGGCGGGCTCAGGGGAGGATCAGATGCAGGTCGCCAAACTCGTGCCAGAGGTAATGCTCGCGCAGGGCGGCGGCATAAGCGATCTGGAGGTGGTGCACGCCGGCCAGTGCCGCGAGCATGGCCAGGTGCGAGGCGCGGGGCTCGTGCAGCCCCGTCAGTAGCGCGTTGATGGCGCGGATGCCGCGCTCTGGCGTGATGACTAGGTGTGTCCAGCCCTCACCGGGATGGATGACTCCTTGTGCGTCGGTGGCTGTTTCCAGTGCCCGCACCACTGTCGTGCCGACGGCGATGATGCGCCTGTCCGCTGCCCGTGCTGCGTTTACCAGCCGGGCAGTCGCTGACGGTACGCGATAGAACTCTTCGTAGGGTGGCTCGTGCGCTTCCAGGCTAGCGACACCGGTGTGCAACAGCAATGGCGCAATCTGTATGCCCCGGGCGATCAGGCGCGTGATCAGTTCCGGCGTGAACGCCCGCCCGGCGGAGGGCATTTCCGCACTGCCCATCTCGGTGACATATACCGTCTGGTAGTAGTCTACTGGCTAGCTTTTCTTGACATAACTATAGCGAATTGGCGAGCCATGCTGTGTGAGGTACTCGTCCAGGGGAGCTGGCAGGTGCAGGGTAGCCACCCAGAGCCGGGCTGGCTTTGGTGCCGGGATGCTGCGGTTACCGGTGTAGGGAGCGTGTAATGTGGCCGTTGCGCCATCGGGCAGGTAGAGCAGCTCACCGGCCAGAATGCCAGAGAAGGGTTGCGTTGCTGTTCCATCGGGCAGGCGTGGCTCGACAACCCAGAGATCCGCCGGCAGGTGGGTAGAGAGATGCAGCACCAGTGCAGTGCCGTCGGCGCGCGTTGCCGGGAGCGCTGCATTCATGGTACCGCTGGTGTTGATCACCAGCAGATCGCCCTCCTCGAGGAAGTCTGGGAGCTCGCGGAAGCGTGCATGTACCACGCGGTTGTCTGCGCGGTAAGAGACCATCAGGCGCACCTCGTCGCGGGCCAGCCCGCGCGCTTCTGGTGGCTCACTCGCCTCCAGTTCCGGTGGCAGCGTGAAGTCGAGCGTCCAGCCGCACGGTGGCGTTGCGCTGTTCCCGGGTAACTGGACCACGGCGGTGCAGGACTCCGCTGAGGTTCCGCAAGGGCACGTGGGCATCAGTAAGTGCGCCGGTGCTCGAGCTGTTCGTTGTTTCATGGATCTCTGCCTCTGTCTCTGCGGTCAAGATCGGGTCTCTGTGCTATCCGGGGGGATGATGGCGCGGGCCAGGTAGCGTCCACTGGGGTAATCGCCAGTGAGCAGCGCGACCAGACCGGGCACGCTGACTTCTGGTGGCGGGCGGTCGCTGATATCCTCGCCGGGGAACGCCTCCTGGTGCATCTGGGTGCGCATATCGCCGGGGTCTACCCAGTAGACGCGATATTCGGGCAGTTCGGCGGCGAGGATGTTGGAGAGCTGTTCCAGCGCTGCCTTGCTCGATCCATAGCCGCCCCAGCCCGTATATGGTTCGATAGCGGCATCGCTGGTAATGTTGATAATGCGCGCGCCGGGTTTGAGTGTGTGCTGCACTGCCTGGATGATGGCCAGCGGTGCGATAACGTTGGTGCGATAGACACGTTCCAGAATGTCGAGGGGGTAGTCGAGCAGGTTGGGTTGCGGGCTGGGACCCAGGATGCTGGCATTATTGACGAGGGCGTCCAGGCCGCCCAACCTGTGTGCGGCGTCTGCGAGTGCACGCCGGTGCGCGGCGTCGGTGACATCGCCAGGAAGAGCAAGCACCGGTGTCAGTTCGGCCAGCTCGGTGCGTGCTGTCTGTAGCGCCGGTGCGCCGCGCGCGTCGATGATGAGCGCCCAGCCATCGTGAGCAAGCCAGCGCGCCAGAGCCAGACCAAGGCCGCGCGAGGCGCCAGTAATAAGGGCGGTGCGAGATGCATGGATGGTCATGGGGTGTTGTCCTTTCTGTTGCCCACTACAGAGCTTGCAGGCGTGATAGCGTTCGCCGGTTGCATTTCCTCCGCTTCTCTTGTCGGAGCACCCAGTGCCATGGGTGAACATCGAGAATGCTCTAGCAGTATTATGCGCATGCGGGGTGGTCCGACGTATGGGACGATGGGCCAGTTTCCGGGCTGTACGAAGGGACAGGGGGCTGCTGCCAGCCGGTGGAGCATTGCAGGCTGGTGCGCCGAGGTGTTATCATGCTGGCGCGCAGGGCGTCACAACCAGGGCTGGTTGACGGGCATTGTTTATAGGGTAGAAAGGCACCGCATATGGATATTCAGGACTTGACTGCAGAGCTGCATGTGAATAATGGTTCCAAGATTGTGCTGATCGTGTGCGATGGTCTGGGTGGATTGCCGATAGAGCCAGGAGGACAGACGGAGCTGGAGACGGCTGCCACACCGAACCTGGATGCTCTGGTTGCTCGCAACGTTTGCGGATTGTCTATCCCGGTCCTGCCTGGTATCACTCCTGGGAGTGGTCCGGGTCATCTGGCGCTGTTTGGGTACGATCCATTGCGTACGACGATTGGCCGTGGGGTGCTGGAGGCGCTGGGGATAGACTTTGCGCTGGAGCCCAACGATGTTGCGGCACGTGGGAACTTTTGCACGGTGGACGAGCAAGGGGTGCTCATCGATCGCCGGGCGGGCCGCATTCCGACAGAGGTCTGTATCCGGCTGGTCAATAAGCTGCGCGATCAGATACGTATACCAGGGGTTGAGGTGTTTATTGAGCCGGTGCGCGAGTATCGGTTTCTGGCGGTCTTTCGTGGTGAAGGTCTGGGGGGTGAGGTTGAGGACACCGATCCCCAGGTCACTGGCGTCCCACCGCTGGTGCCAGTTGCGCGGGAGGCGGGATCGCAGCGAACGGCAGATGTTGCGGCGGAGTTTATCCGCCAGGCGCGAGAGATCCTCAAGGCGGATCATCCGGCCAATATGGTGATGCTGCGGGGCTTTGGTCGCCGTCCGTCCATTCCGACGATGGCGGAGGTCTATGGCTTGCATGCGGCCGCTATCGCGATCTATCCAATGTATCGGGGTCTGGCCCGTCTGGTTGGCATGACAGTACTGCCGCCGGTCAATAATTTTGCGGAGCAGGTTGATGTCTTGAAGCGTCATTGGGATGCCTTTGATTTCTTCTTCCTGCACTTCAAGTATACGGACAGCAGCGGTGAGGATGGCAACTTTGCTGAGAAGGTGCGGCGCATTGAAGAGGTAGATGCACAGATTCCGCGCATTCTTGAGTTGCATCCTGATGTTTTGATCCTGACGGGGGATCACAGCACGCCGAGCAAGCTACGAAGCCATAGCTGGCATCCGTTGCCGGTGTTGCTGGCGGCGGCGACCTGCCGGCCAGATCAGGTGACACGTTTTGGGGAATCGGACTGTCTGCGTGGCGGGCTTGGTCAAATCGAAGCCAGGTATTTGCTGCCGCTGGCGCTGGCTCATGCTGGCCGTTTGCAGAAGTTTGGTGCCTGAGCGGCGCCGCTGGAGGGCAAAACGGTGAGGGCAATGGTGGGATGCGGCATCAGCGGACAGGAAGCAGGTGTGTGTCCGGGTGGGGTGCGAGCTGCCGGCACGCAGGGCCATAGGCTTGCTGGTAGCTTTCCTGGACTTGACAGATCGTCTCGTGCCATGTATACTCCTGCTATCCTTACTAACTATCTAGCACAGACTTGTTGGTAGCCTGCTGGTGTTGGAAGCTCTGTGGGGGTGAGTTTCCGGATAACACCGGCTGATGTCTTTGCTGACTGGCGTAATTGACAGAGGTTATGGCGCCGTCTCCGCAGGATGCATGGCTGTATGTACTACCTAGCGGCGTTACCTGACGGGGGGATCTCCGTATTACGAAGCAGCAAAGAGCATAAGTGCATGCCACCTGGTCTGTTTGTATAAGCGGGGCACGGTCCAGATAGGCGCTTGGGGGAGTGCAGAGGATGGATGTTACCGATGAGCGCTCTTTTACCGTGCTGGGGAATGGTCTGCTTTCACGATGCCCGGCCCTTTAGCAGCTGTGCTGATAGAGGGGACGCCTGTCTTGCTGCCTTGCTTGTCTCCAGAGGGCGATATCGTCTCTGGCATCGTGAAGGGGGAGAAGGTATCAGGAGAAGGGGCGAAGCTCATGGGGGAATCGGTACGACGCCGGGTTCTGGTTGTTGACGACGATCCTGCAATACAGGAGACGCTGCGGGATCTGTTAGAGGATGAGGGGTATGAGGTGGTGGTGGCAGGCAATGGTCGTCAGGCGCTGGAGCGGCTTGAGCAGGGGCTGTGTCCAGATGTGATCCTGCTCGATTTGATGATGCCGGTCATGAATGGCTGGCAGTTCCGTGAACATTTGCGGCGGCGCGGCGAGGCACTGCGTCCGCCGATTGTTATTATTTCTGCGGATCAGACGCTGGTAAGCCAGAAGGAGCGGCTGCAAGCCGAAAGTTATCTCACCAAGCCGTTTGATCTGCCGGTGCTGCTTGCCGAGGTTCATCGTTGTAGCGAGCGCTCGGGTTAGGGAGAACCTGTGCTGCTTGCTCTGACCTTGACCGGGCGGCTGCGCGCCGCCTGGGGGTGAACCATCCAGGGCACCAGGGACACGAAGGCAGGGGTTGTGGAGAGAAGCATCCCAAGCCTTTGTGGAACCCTGGTGCCCTTTGTGTTCCTGGCCTATATGCTGTCGCTTGCTGTTCCGGAGGGACTGGAGGGGGGATGGAGAGTTTACTAGAAGGATTGGGGCGCCACTCAAATGAGTGGCGCCCCTTCGGCGGTGTGAGCGCCGAACCGCACCCGCGCGGGTTCGGTGGGCGACGGCGTACGGCTTCACGGAGAGAAGTCTGCGTTCGCGCGATCTCACCGCCTCATGATTCGCGTGAGGTCCTTCCCTGGGATTCTGACGTGGCTGGTGCTCCGGATGGCTCACGTAGCGTTCTACCGGGCTCGCCTTCTGGCGCAGCAGCGCCGGAAGGTGCTGTACCACGCGCAACCAGCACGGCGTGGATAGAGAAGTCGTAGACGAGCGCACCGACCACGCCGCCAACCAGTGGCCCGATAATGGGCACCCACATGTAGCCACCTGGTCCAGGTATAGCCAGTGATCCCCAGCCGGCCAGGAAGGCGAGCAGCCGCGGCCCGAAGTCGCGGGCGGGATTGATGGCGTACCCGGCGTCGAGTCCGAACGAGGTACCGATCACGACGACGATCAAACCGATGATAAAGGGAGTCATATTGGCCTGTGGTGGCTGGTTGAGGGTATCGACGACGGCGAAGATGAGCCCAACCAGCAGGGCCGTGCCGAGCACCTGGTCACCAAAGGCTGCGAGCTGGTTCACGAACGGCTGCGGGAAGGTGTAGAATACCTTGGCTTCCAGGACGGCGTTGCTTGCCAGAACTTGCTGAAGGGTGCCGGTGGCGACGCCACGCGTCACGTGGTTGACGGTTTCAAACTGGGTGAAGGCGCCACGATACTCGAAGTAGACGACGGCGGCGGCGGCGAAAGCGCCCAGGACCTGGGCAATCCAGTAGGGGATGACTTTGGCCCAGGCGAAGCCGCGTCGCAAAGCGAACGCAAGAGTCACAGCAGGGTTAAGATGGGCGCCACTGATCGTGCCGGCCACGTAGATGCCAAAGACGACCGCCAGACCCCACCCGAGGTTAATGACAATCCACTCGTTGAACAGCGGGACACCGAGCCCGATACCGGCCAGAAGGACGATGGCGACGCAGCCATCGCCGAAGGCGAGCAGAACGAAGGTTCCAAAGAACTCGGCGATGAGCTCGCCCCAGAGGCCAGCCAGGCTCCGCTGTTGCCAGATGCCGGTCATCATGCTTTGTGCCTCCTTTGCGGAATATCGCCGAATGGCGACGGTGATCCGATTCGGATATCTGGTCCATCAGGAGGAAACGCGTTGAGCATGCCATGCTGAGCACTCCGGCGTGCAGCGAACTCCAGGCGCCACAACGCGCCCGGCCTTGAGTGCGAACCATGCAAGGGATAGCGCGCTTGTGGGCGCTGGTCCGGCCGGTGGCTTGCGAGCGGCATTTGCTCACTGAGGCAAGCGCTGTGGCGGAGGGCGTGGCAGAAGACCAGGCCAGGAGTTGCGCCACAGGGGTGCCCGATCCAGCTCGTGATAGCTTTGGCAACTGGACAACCGATCGGGTAGTAATGATGGTGGCATCTGGAATCGCCACCACGCATACAAGGTTAACCAGCGCATATATCGGGCTCCCTTTTGTGCACTGTGAGGCCCGGTCTGGTTCGGAGTCTGTCGCGCTGTTACGCGATTGCCGGTGCAGGATGCTTCCGGTAGATATCTGCGGCTGCGCGGTAGACGGATCAGGCCCGGATCGCGGCCCTATCCTAGTCCAACTATATCAGATAGGTGGGCAATTGTAAAGGGGGGATACGGGGTGATAGCTCGCGCTCAGTCCGGCCCCGAAGATGCCATGCTCGACACACCAGCGTACAAACTTTCAAGGGCAAGCAAAGCAGCCATTGCCATTTGTGGCGTGCGGAGAAAAGCCATGGCCGGAGTTGCTCTGGTGGCAGACGCGTGCAACAGGCTCTCCACTGATCTGCCACCAGGGGGATCATCTGTCAGGATGCGGTATGTTGCATCTGCATATCGGGTGCCGGCGCGCCAGGGGCAGTGGCCAGCGCTGGTGTGGTGGGGATGGCTACTGGCCGATCGGCTGGTTCATGGCGCGCGGCATCGCGCAGGCTGAACCATTGGGCCATGCTGCGTTCCGGCGCGTGTCGTGCGAGCCAGAGATAGGCGATGAAGGCGGCGGGGCCGAAGAAGACTTGCGCCGGGACGGTGATGCCGATCTTGCGCGTGACCGCGGCAATCATCAGGGGTGAGAGCGATGGCAGAATAGCGCCGAAGATGGCAATGAGGGCGATGGCGGCGATTGCTGCTTTTTTGCCATAGCCTTTATAGGCGGCAATGGTGAAAAGGGAGAACACCAGCAAGTCACCCAGGCCAATATTGGCGCGGTAGGCACCGATCGCGAAGCCGATAGAGGGGTCGAGCGCTGCGCCCTCAAAGCGGTCGGCCAGCGCTTGCGACACCGGAATCACGAAGGCGAAGAAGGCGTCGTAGAAGGAAAGGATCAGTGCGAACCAGGCGACGTGGCGCAGGCGCATGCCGCCTTGCACATACAGGTTGGCAACCGCCGCAGCTGCCAGCAGGACAATGATATCGTCCAGGATCCAATAGAGGGGTAAGCCGGGCTGCCATCCAGCATTGGTGATCTGGGTTACCACGATATTTGCTGCCAGGAGTGGCAGGGTGATCAGCCAGACGAAGCGGGCGGGCATCAGTGGACGCAAGCCGATATAGGAGGCGGCCATGAACGTGATCACCAGGAGAGCGGTGAGCACCTGGCCGGGCAGAAACAGGTAGATTAAGGGGAGGGCGACGATAAAACAGAGGAGCATGACGATATCACGGCTGTTGAAGACGCCAATAGGTGGCCGTTCCAGGCGTACGTGCTGGAAGTAGACCAGGGCGCTGCCGGCGGTCGCCAGGGATCCACAAAACACCGTTGCCATGAGAAATGCATATTGCCCGTTCATGTTCTCAGTTCCTCCCGGCGGTGAAGGTTGTTTCGAGCAGGTCGGCGCGCAGTGGGTGCAAGCGTTCCAGGTGTTCGCGAGCGGCACAGGCAGCCAGGCGCACGTGGATGCCCCATGTCTGGAAGTGCCGCTCCACCTCATCTTCGGCCATACCATTGAGGGCGTGCTCTGGCACGAGCAGTTCGAGGTGATCGTTGCTGGGGCGTGCAGCGAAACGCGCTGGCCATGGTTGCGAGGGGAGTGCCTCGTACGCTTCGATGAGGTCGCGCACAGTGACAACATGGCCATTGGCGCGCAAGAGATGATCAGCCTTGCCCAGGATGCGTGATGTAGCAGGCATGGCGGCGAGCTCGCAGGTCAGTTTCTCGTCAGGCAGGGTACGCACTACATCGCGGGTATCATAGCGGAACACCGGCATGCATTCGCGGTAGGGATAATAGGGAGTGATGACCAGCGTCGCCAGCGTATTGGGAGCCGCTGGCTTGCCGGTCTCCAGGTCAAGAGTTTCGACGAATCCGGTGTTGAGGTCGTGGTGCATATGCCCCTGGCTACAGACGCGGGCAGTCATGGGCAGGATCTCAGTCATCCCATAGTTATCGCTCACGGTGGAGACGCCCAGCGTTTCTGCTGCCGCCTGGGCCAGTGCGCGCGAGAGCACCTCGCCGCCGCAATCGATGCGGCGCAGATGGAAGTCGCGTGGCCCCAGCCCTCGGCGGCACGCCGCCTGGATGAGTTGTGCCAGGTAGCTGGGGTAGGTGCTCAGCATGGTTGGGGCCATGTCGCGGCTATCGAGCAGGCTATCGAGGCTCTCATCAGGAGGGATGATGCCCAGAACGCGCACGCGAGCGCCGACCAGGCGGCACATGCTGATGTTCATTTGCACCGCTGCCGTTGCCCGTGAGCTAATGTTGATTTGCAGGTGGTCGCGTGGGCTGATTTCATTGCGCAGCAGGCCACTTAGTGCTGCCAGTGCTGGCCAGAGTTCAAGCTCATAGCGTGAGAGCCAGATTTCGGCGGGGCGGCCTGTAGTACCGGTCGTGCGCGTGGCGATAAAGGGTTGCGAGCCGGTGGTGATAAAGTCCTGTGGCCGTTCCTGAAGGGTCTGCTTGCAGGTTACCGGGATCTGGGGCATGGTATCCACGGTTAATTTTTCTGGTTTGATATGATGGGCGGCGAAGAGCTCGCGGTAGTATGGCGAGGCATGTGCCAGACGGCGTGCGGTACGTTGCAGCGAGCGATTCTGGAAATCCTTGCGGGCGGTGGGGTCTGTGAAAGGGCCTTCCAGCAACTGCTGGACGTCATCGCCTGGTGCTCCGAACTCTGCAAGTGTTTTGAGTGCATCCTGGACGAGACGTTCGACATTGCGCGGATGAATGGGCTTACCCCATACCATGGACATGGCCATGCGGAACTGGCGGATACCTGTCTCGAACATGCCGCCCTCCCTCTGCGCGCAGGTAGAAGAGCAGTAACAAGGGGGGCAGGAGTCCAGAGCAGATGGCCAGGGAGGAGGCTGAGGTGTCTGGCCAGTAACTGGCTATGGTGGCAGTTCACCAGAGCTATCTACTCAGGGCTCCCGCCCTATCGAACGTGCTACGAGCCGTTGCAGCAGACAAGGAAGAGGACAGCGCTCAGGGAGCCCATTGCGTAGCGGACATACTTCACCGTGCTGACGAGTTGTGCCATGGCTGTTTTTTCCTCCTTTGCGAACGAAACGGCTGTCACGAAAGGCGAAGATGGCTGGAACGCGATAGCTGCAGCGGCCTCCATCACTGTGGCTACACCGGTTCCTGGATCAAGTGTAACTGATCCACAACTTTCTGTCAACCCTTTTCTGCCATGATTATTTTATACAGTATGGTCATATTTTATATAGCCACGCCTTTAGTAGTTTGTCTAGATGCCTGCTTCTAATATTGCTTCTAATCATGTCTCTCGCTTAAAAAGAAACTGCCAGGCGAGCAATAGCGCTGGCTGCTTTGTTAGCAGCGCATCTCGTAAAGAAAGTATAAAGATTTGCTCAAAATTTGCTGAGTGTCTGTCACCGTGTAGGGGGATTGCTGGACAGGGTGGCCAGGTATGGTATACTGTGGCCAGCCTGCCCATTTCCCTGGGGCTTGCGGAGACGGGTAAAATAAAAAATTGCATGGAATGGTTACGACATGTGTCTACGGCAGCGGGCAAATATCGTAAAATTATTGCTCAGTATGTGCAATTCAGCCTGGTAGGCTTAAGCAATGCCGTCGTTGACCTGGGAGTTCTGAATCTGCTCCTTTTCCTCCATCCGACGAATAATCCTTTTGTTCTGACCATTGATAATAGCATTGCGGTGGCGCTGGCTATTATCAATAGTTATCTCTGGAACACGCGCTGGACCTTCCGGAGCGAAGCTGATGGGAGTAACCGGCAGCGTGTTCTCTTTGTTGGACAAGCGTTGCTCAACATTACGATCAACGATCTGGCTTTGCTAGGCATGACCAGTATTCTGCGTCCATCGCAGGGCATCTGGTATCTTATTGGGAGCAATGTGGCCAAGCTTGTGGCAATGGTCATTGCGTCTACCACAAGCTTTATTATTCTCTACACGATAGTCTTTCATGTGCGTCGAGCGAATGAGGCGCGGGTCAAACGCCGGCTACTGGCGAAGCGGCCGCAGGAGGGCGATCAGGTCCCCTTGCCGATGGCGAGCAACGAGGGGCCGCAGATGCCGACGCGTTAGGTCCACGCTTGAGTAAGGAGATCGCTATGTCCAGTAGCTATGAAGCACGCATCGGTGCCATCGCTGCCACCCGGCCGGTGATCGATCTGCGTAGTGATACGGTAACGCATCCCACGCCGGCCATGCGCGAGGCGATGTATCGGGCTGAGGTGGGCGACGATGTTTATGGCGAGGATCCGACAGTCAATCGCCTTGAAGAGCTGGCGGCGGCGAAGATGGGGAAAGAGGCCGCGCTCTTTGTGCCCTCAGGCACGATGGGCAATGCGATAGCCATCCTGACGCACTGTCGGCGTGGCGATGAGATTGTGATGGGCGACCGCAGCCATACGTATCTGTACGAGGTTGGTGGTGCTGCCCGTCTGAATGGCTCGCCGATCCGGGCGGTGCCCAATCTGCCCGATGGCACGCTCGATCGCGCCCGTCTGGCCCGCTCTTTCCTTGGTGAGGATATCCATGAGGCGCGCACTGGCCTTCTCTGCCTGGAAGATACGCATAACATGTGTGGCGGCCGTGTCCTTGCGCCGGCGACGCTGCGGGAGCTGGCTGTGCCTGCTCGCCAGCGCAGCCTGCCAGTCCATATGGATGGTGCGCGGATCTTTCATGCCGCTGTGGCGTTGGGGCTGCCGGCAAGCGTGTTTGCCGCAGAGGTGGATAGTGTGATGTTCTGTCTTTCGAAGGGGCTTAGTGCCCCCGTCGGCTCGATGCTGGCCGGATCGCGGGCATTTATTGCGGAGGCGCTCCGTATCCGCAAACTGCTGGGTGGGGGGATGCGCCAGGCAGGGGTCATTGCAGCGGCGGGCATTGTTGCGCTGACCGAAATGGTAGATCGCCTGGCTGAGGATCATGTGCATGCGCGTCGCCTGGCCGAGGGACTGGCTAACATTCGGGGGATTGCTATCGAGCCAGAAGCGGTGGAGACCAATATTCTTTTCTTTGGTGTGCAGGGTCGCGAGGGACAGCCGGCTGATACGGCGGCGTTTGTTGCGGCAGCGGCAGCAGCGGGTGTGCTGTTTTCTGGTGGCGATGATGGCCGTATCCGCGCGGTCACCCATTACGGGATTACGGCTGTGGATGTGGATCGGGCACTGGGGGTGATCCAGGCTCTTATGCGATCCTGGCCGGATCTCACCCTCTAGCCTGGCCGTATCCCCTCGGCGGGTCTCACCCCTGGACCCGCTCCAGCGAAGCTGGAGCGGGGGAAGGTATGATAAAGGTGTTGTGCTACTGGGCGATGAAGTGGATCGGGAGGCTGACCGATGGGGTCAGGCCGCCGAGGATCATGACCTGGACGGTGTGAGGTCCAGGAAGGAAGAATGTGCCGCCAGCGAAGATGCCGATCCCTAGAGAGTCGGTCGTGACTGAGCCGAGCGGTTCATCCAGGCAAATCAGGCTGCGTACCAGCAGGTGCACGCGATAATGGGTGTTGGGCAGCCCCAGGAAGGCAGCGGTAATAACGGTGATGCCCAGCTTTTGTGGGGCGACGGCTGCCAGTCCGTTGGGTATGCTCTGGTTGCGGACGTGGCAGGGAGAGCTCCCAGGTGCCAGGAGGAGCGGCTCAATGGCGGGGAGCCCCTGGGTGGTGGCAGGGATGGGGAGATGCGGGGTCGGCGGTGTAGCGGCGGCAGCGGGACTGGGCAAGAGGAAAAGCAGTGCGAATAAGGGCAACAGCAGCAGGTTGGGATAGTGGTTCACGATGCGCTTCATCTGAAATGGCTCCTCTCTTGTAGATGCTGGATGATCATGATGGAGACTCAATTGCTGAGTGGTAGCTTTTTTTCTCTCATGGTGCTGATACCGGAGCTCCTCTCTATCGGGCTATACTGAGAGATAGCTCATGCTCATATCATAAGAGGAATGAGGCAACCCGTCAAGCCACAATATATAGACCGGTATGTGTATCCATAGTACCTTTGGGTGATAGTAATTGCCAACGCTGTCTGGTGAGTCGTGCTTCCTACCGCATGAATGGCTATCTGCCAGTGTCTGCTGCATCGCTAGTAATGGCCGGGGTCTTGTGTGTATATGGTATAATGGCTATTGCCAAGCGAACATTGCCGTGTAGTTTTGTTGCCGGTTTTGCCAGAATGGCAGACGTCAAATGATAGAAGAAGGAGGAGGGGCGCTTTCCCCCCGGCCCAGGCCAGGGACCATTGCGCCAGAGGTTCTATGGTTGAGAACGATACACTTGTACCGACCAGTAGTATGACGTTGCGACCGGGAGATATGCAGGTGCTGGCCATCTTACCAGATATTATGGAGGCGGGCGTTCCCATGACGACGCTCCTTCGGCTCATCGCGCAGGAGGGGCTCACGATTGCCGAAATTGGCGCTCGCCTGCGTGCGATGGGAGCACCTGTAGTGCTGACCCGGCCGGCTGGCCTTTACCCGGCGCTACAGCGTCTTGAGCGAGCCGGGCTGGTAGCCAGCGAGGATCCAGAGCAGCCCGGTTCGATGCGGGTGCTGGCGCTGGACCGTCGGCGCTACTGGCGCACCTCTATAGGCACACGCCGACTGCATTCCTGAGAGCCCTGGCTGCGCCGGCGTGAGACGGGCGTTGAACGACGGAGGGACAGCGGCATATCGATGGCCGGGCATCTCTCCTGTCGGTGAGATGCCCGTCTGGCGAAGCTTATTCCCCGAATATGTCCACTGTTCCACATCCAGAAGCGAAATGGGCCATCGGCTTAACTGAATGCTGATAAGCCGGTGATGGCCTGGCCGATGATCAGGGTGTGGATCTCATCGGTGCCTTCGTAGGTGAAGACGGACTCCAGGTTATTCATATGGCGGATGATGGGGTATTCCAGGGTGATGCCGTTGGCGCCCATGATGCTCCGGGCTTCGCGGGCGATCTTAAGCGCCTCACGGACGTTGTTCATCTTGCCCATTGATATCTGCGCTGGATGGGCCATCCCTTGATCTTTGAGCCGGCCCAGTTGCAGGGCCAGGAGCTGGCCTTTGGTGAGTTCCGTTGCCATGTTTACCAGCTTGCGCTGGGTTAACTGGAAAGCCGCGATGGGGCGGTCGAACTGGATGCGCGTCTTGGCATATTCCAGCGCGGCCTCATAGCAGGCGCGTGCCGCGCCCATTGCGCCCCAGACGATACCAAAGCGTGCTTCGTCCAGGCAGGAGAGCGGTCCGCGCAGTCCCCGCACGTTGGGTAGCATGTTGGCAGATGGGACGCGGCAATCGGCAAAGACCAGCTCTGAGGTGACGGAGGCCCGGAGCGAGAGTTTGCGCTCTACATTACTGGTGGTGAAGCCGGGGGTTCCCTTTTCGACGATAAAGCCACGAATGCCATCTTCGGCGCGCGCCCAGACGATAGCAATATCGGCGATGGAGCCGTTAGTGATCCACAGTTTGGTGCCGTTGAGCACATAACTGTTGCCATCACGACGGGCGCTGGTGCGCATGCCGGCAGGGTTGCTGCCAAAGTCTGGTTCGGTCAGCCCAAAGCAGCCGATAACTTCACCCCGGGCCATGCGCGGCAACCAGCGCTGCTTCTGCTCTTCGGATCCATAGGACCAGATGGGGAACATGGCCAGCGATCCCTGAACGGAGACGAAGGAGCGCAGGCCACTATCACCGTACTCCAGTTCCTGGCAGGCCAGGCCATAACATACGGCAGATAATCCGGCGCAGCCGTAGCCCTCAAGATGCATGCCGAACAGGCCCATTGCGGCCATCTCGGGGACCAGCTCGCGTGGGAAGGTGCCGGCCTCGAAGTGGTCGCCGATGATGGGCAGCACGCGGTCACGGACGAAGGCGCGCACGGTATCCCGTACCATGCGCTCTTCATCGGTCAGCAACCCATCAATATTGTAGAAATCGCTTGGCGATGGAAGTGTTGGCGTCGGATGTGATGGTGTGGTGGTCGTCTGCATGGATGTCTTCCTTCATAAAAAGGCTCGCATGAAAAGACGCGCTGCAAAGAGTGCACGATCGCATTGTGTGTAGTGTACACGTCCGCGCCGGGAGAGTGCAAGCTCGTAGCGGCAGAGTCAGGTTGTCGGCGGCGCAGCAGCGCTTTAAGGAGCTGGAGCGTGTTGTGGAGTGACAATTCTCCTGGCTGAAGTAGAGGAATGGGTGCCTTCCCGGTGACAGTGCCCCGGTGCTGCCTTCTTGGAGGGGAACATGCAGTAATTCTGTCAGACGTGTGCGATTGATTGCTTGACAGATGCCAGAAACTATTGCACCTTTTTATTGACTGACTTTATAATCAATATTAATATTTACGTTTGGTGGCGGGCAAGGAGGTTATCCTATGCCGCGTACGGAAGAGGCTTACCGGCAAATTCGTGATGAGCGCAAGGCGCAGATTCTGGAAGCTGCGCTTGGCGTGTTTGCCCGCGAAGGGCTGGCGGCTACAAAGATTGCGGATATTGCCATGGCAGCGGGCACGAGCCATGGGCTGGTCTACCACTACTTTGGCAGTAAGGAAGAAATCTTCGCTGTGCTTGTCGAGCGAGCGCTGACCGGCACCATGCAGATTGTGCGGTCTGCTCTGGAACGGCCGGGAGATGTGTGGGAGCGGATGCGCTGGATGACGGCGCAGCTCCTGTCCGATCGGCCGGGCCGCTTAGAATATGCGATGCTGGTGCTGCAGACGCTCACCAGCGAGGCCATGCCGGCGGAGGTGCGCGAGATGGCCTGGCGGCAGGCGCAGGCGATTCGGGATGGGATCCGGCAACTGATCGTTGCCGGGCAGGAAGAGGGAACAGTTGTCATGAGCGACCCTGATCAACTGGTCATACTCTACCTTTCCTGCATTCAGGGATTGTCCATTGAAACCGCGTTTCTCGGTTCGTTGATGCCTTCCTTTCCCGATGTGGATCTGGTGCTCCGCATGCTTAAAGCGTAAAGGAACGGGGGATAGCTCCATGGCATATGCTCAGGAAATGCCTGTTCGTGCTGTGCCAGAAGAAAGCCGACGTCTGCGTGGCCGGGCACTTATTGTGGTGGTAGCCAGCCTGCTGCTGGCTCTCTTTCTGGCGATACTGGACCAGACGATTGTGGATACGGCGCTGCCCAGGATCATCGGTGAGTTACAGGGCTTTGAGCGATATACCTGGGTGATTACCGCATATTTGCTAACGTCAACGGCAATGATCCCAATTACGGCGAAGCTCTCCGATCAGTTTGGGCGCAAGGGATGGCTGATTGGCGGTATGGTGCTCTTCTTGCTCAGTTCTGTGCTGGCAGGTGCAGCGCAGACAATGGATCAGCTGATCGTCTGCCGTGGTTTGCAAGGGCTAGGGAGCGGCATGATTCAGGCGCTGGTGGTGACAGTTGTGGGTGACATTTTTCCTGGTGCGGAGCGTGCGCGCTGGCAGGGTTTCAGCGCCGGGACATATGCGCTGGCAAGTGTGGTGGGGCCAGCCATTGGGGGGATTATCGTTGATCATGTGAGCTGGCGCTGGGTATTTTATATCAATGTCCCTTTTGGCGCACTGGCTCTCCTGATGCTGATGCTGCAACTGCCGGTAGATATTTCCCCACGTAGCACGCAAGAGCATGGATGGGATGCGGTGCGGCGCGTTGACATGCTGGGCGCGTTCACTGCGGCGAGTGCTACGGTCTGTCTGCTATTGGGGTTGACATGGGGAGGACAGGCCTATCCGTGGCGCTCATCGCTGGTGATCGGTGTGCTTGCTGGTGCCGGGATGTTGTTTCTTTTGTTCGTTGTCATTGAACGCCTGGTAGATGAGCCGATCCTGCCGCTCAGTTTACTGCGCAATCGGGTCTTTGCAGCAGGCACGTTGCTTGCGCTGACGACAAACATGGCCTTGCTGGCGCTGGTGGTATATCTCCCGCTCTTCATTCAGGGCGTGCTGGGTCAGCCAGCCACAAACTCAGGCGTAGCCATCACGCCGCTGACGATAGCTGTCACGATCAGTGCAGTGGCCGGTGGGCTGGCCATTTCCCGTACTGGCCGCTATCGGTGGGTTGTGATCGTGGGCGCGATGTTCATGACATTTGGGGTATTCCTGATGACGCGTATGACCGCTTCATCGAGCTGGCTGATAGTTACCCGTAACATGATCGTCGTTGGCCTGGGCGTAGGAATGATTCAGCCGTCCCTTACGCTCGCGGTGCAGAACGCAATCCCACGGATGCAACTTGGTGTTGGCACGGGCGCGCTGACGTACCTGCGCTCAATGGGCTCGACGCTGGGTGTCGCGGTGATCGGGGCAGTTGTGAATAGCACGTTCGCCAGCCATCTGGCTGAGCACTTGCCAGCAGCGGCGCGACAACTGCCAGCTCAGATGCTCGCAGCAGCTACAAGTCAGCAGGTTCTGGTAAACGCGGCTTACCGCCGGGAGCTGGTGAGTCGCGTTGTTCAGGGAGCTGTCGAGCGCGAAACACCTATTCTGGTCACCCGACAGGCGGCGAGTATTCCGCCTGGTCCGCATCGTGATCAGATGCTCGCGGCGCTTACCGTGCAGATCCAGCGCGCGATTGCTCAACATACGGTGGCGCTCCTCCATCAGATCTTCATGGCAACACGCCTGACGCTGGCCCTGGCGATTCATAACGCCTTTATCGTCTCGCTGGTCATTTGTGAGGTGGTCTTGATGCTGGCGTTTTTCCTGAAAGATGTGCCGCTCAAGAGGCATGCAGAGCAGGCGCTGGTCGGAGAGGATGGCGAGAAGGGCCAGGAAGAAGTAACACCGGCGCATCGATGAGCAAACGCTCCGGTTTGCTTTGCACCTTTACGGATTATAGCCCATCGCGCGGGCTATGGGGTCTCATCGACCGGGTCAGCATGGACAATGACGCGGGTCAGGTAGGGCACGCGTGCACGCAGTTCGGTCTCCACGGCATGAGCGACATCGTGCGCCTGGCGGAATGGCAGTGAGCCAGGAACCCCGATGTGCAGTTCTGCTTCCAGTTCGTGGCCCAGCCAGCGGACGCGCACCTCATGGACATCGCGCACGTTGGCGACTGAGGTGGTTACACGTTCAATCGTGGTCACAATCTCCGGGTCAACGGCATCGAGCAGGCGTCGCCAGATGGCCAGACCGGCATCCTTGACGATGAGCAGGATGACGGCAGAGATGGCCAGGCCGACGATAGGGTCCGCGATCGGCGCACCCAGCATGGTGGCAATGGCGCCGGCCAGCACTGCCAGGGATGTGAGCCCATCGGCGCGGGCATGCTGGCCATCGGCGGCGAGGGCGGCACTGCCAATACGTCGCCCAACGGTGAGACGAATCTGGGCGGCTGTCTCGTTGCCCAAGAAGCCGACGACCGCTGCGGCCATCACCCAGCCAGCAGCGGAGAGCGGTTGCGGGTGCAGCAGCTTGCGGACCGATTCCCAGGCCGCGACGAGCGCGCTTGCCAGGATGATGGCGATGATAAAGATACCGGCGATGTCTTCGGCGCGCCGGAAGCCATAGGTGTAGCGGCGTGTGGCACCGCGGCGGCCTACGGTGAATGCCAGCCAGAGGGGGATGGCGGTCAGGGCGTCGGCGCCGTTGTGGATGGTATCAGCAAGCAAACCGGCGCTGCCGCTCCAGAGAGCGATGCCGAGCTGAAAGAGTGCGGTGATCAGCAAGACCAGGAGCGAGAGTTTGACGGCGTTGATTCCCTGCGTGCTCGTTGCCAGGGCGGTATCGGTTAATGGTCCTGTGTGATGGCGGCCGAAGTGCCGTGCTTCGCTCAGGAAGCTGAGTGGCCCATGCTGGTGGTCATGTTCGTGATCATCTGGCTCCTGGTCGTGATCATAGCTGAAGTGCCGTGCTGCACTGAGAAGGCGTAAGGGCCCGTGGTGATGCTGGTGGTCATCAGTATGGTCATGGATGTAAGCGTGCAGTGCATGGTTATGCCCATGCCGGCCATGGTCCTGGTGCCTGTCATGCCTATGGTTGTGGTCAGGGATCTCTTGCTCGCTGTGGCCGATTAGCGGCGATTGTTCCTCAGGATGGCGGTTGTGGATATTGGTGCTCATGGTTCGGCCTCCTGTGCAGCGTGCTTGCCAAGCTGTGCGTTCAGGGTCATATAGCAGTATAGTTCAAGATCCCAGTCATGGCCAGTCGGGTGGATGAGGTCGTTTTTCGGTGACGCACTGGCTCTGGTATTTCCGGGCGATCCCCCTTCTCAGCAGCGGCTGCTTATGCTATGCTAGTAGCCAACGTCTCTAGTTGAGTAAACAAGGAGGGACGGGCAGATATTCCCCACCACATAGCGCTACTCAGGATGGTGGCCCGGTCCTGCGAAAGGCGGCGCTATGGCAGGGAGCATGGCCCCTGGTACCCCCGGCGGAGGAGAGAGCGATGCAGTCCCAGGAATCAGGTACGCTGCTGCAAGGACGCTACGAGCTGCAAGCGGTGATCGGCAGGGACACCATGGGCAGGATCTATGTAGCGTCGGACAACCGTTTCCCCGGTCGGTTTGTAACGTTGGTGGAACGCGAGGTGGGCGATGCGACAGCGGCGCAGCGGCTGCGCTATCAGGCGCGGACGCTGGCTGCGCTGCCACGGCATCCGGCGATTCCGGCGGTAACCGATACCTTTAGCGATGACGGGCGGATCTATGTGGTGATGGATTACGTTGCCGGGCCAACGTTAGGTGAGCTCTGGCGCCGCCATGGGCTGCCGTTTGCCGAAACCCAGGTGCTGTCCTGGGGGCTGGTGCTGGCTGATGCGCTGGCGCACCTGCACGCGCAACAGCCACCAGTCATCCATGGCGCGTTCGGGCTGGAGAGTGTTGCTGTGCGGCAGGATGGTGCGCCTGCGCTGCGTGATTTTGGCCTGGCCTGCCCGGAGCTTGCTCTTACCCAGGCGAGCGTCCCGGAATGTCTGGCGCCGGAGCGCGAGCATGGTGTTGTGGGCGCCCCATCTGATGTTTATGGCCTGGCGGCAACTCTTTATACGCTGTTGACCGGCGAACTCCCGCCAGCGGCCAATGTTCGGGTCCAGGGTATGCAGCCGCTGCCTCCCCTGCGTACACTCAATCCCCATATATCACTGGCCACTGCCGCCAGCATTGAGAGCGCGCTCACGCTGTTGCCCGCAGAGCGTCCAACCATGCGTGAGTTTCATCAGCGGCTGCGCGAGGCGCTGCTGGCGCAGCAACGGGCAGCTGGCCTTGCGCCGACCGATGATCTGGGCACGCATCCACTTGGTTCGGTGCCGGATGAGACATTCGCGCTGACATCGCCGCCGGCTACCTCTGCGGTTGTGCCCCGTCGTTTACCCCGCTGGCTGATGCTTATTGTGGTTCTCGTGATCTGTCTGGTGCTGAGCGCCAGCGCTGGCGCTATTGCCCTGCCGCTGTTCATGGGGCATAAGGCCCCGTATCGCCAGCAGCAGACGCATCCCACACTCCAGATGGTACCGGAGTCCACCGGCACCGGTGCGCCGCATCGTCGGTCCATCGCGCCAGATCCGACGCCCACGTCGCCGGACGGGATGGCGGCGCCAGCGGCATCTACGGCTACGGTAGTACCCACCGCTCCGCTGGCGCCAGGTACGGTGCAAAGCTGTATCCAGCCGGCCACGGTGTATGTCTCGACATCAGCCCCAGTGGCCACAGGTAAAGGGAATCCACCGCCAATGGCGTACATTGGTCTGGCGGTGACCAATGTCATTCGCTGTCCGGATCATATTGAACTGGATGTGGTGGAATATTCGATCAACTTCAGTGGAAACTGGGGGCCATGGATAGCGGTCGCCGGTCAATCGGTGCTGCTCGATAACCAGGGGGGGCAGTATGCAGCGAGCGTACAGCAGAGCCAGCCGAATACACAGCAGACACGTGTGCGACCAGGTGGCATGCGTTCGGGTCGGCTGTGGTTTCCGGTAGCCGCGCTGCCTGCCGGCGATACCACGCTGACGCTTCAGTTTGCGGCGGACCCCTATTTTATGCCGAACATCATTACCCTGAGCGGGATCCCGGTGCCGGAGCCAGGGCAGGGGCAGAGTGTGAACGAGCAGCCAACGCCAGGGCCGTTGCCACATCATGACCAGCAGGATCGCGATCAGGGGGATCATTAAGGGGAACTGGGACTTTTGGGTGCTTTTCTCGCCCCTGTGTTGACTCATGCATACCGCTGGCAGTAATGTACCATGCAAGCAGATGCGGTGTTAGGGCGAAAAAGTGACCATGCATATGGGTGCACGGCTCAAGGGATTCCAGTGGCTTCTGGCGCTCCTGGCAGCGCTGGTAGCATTGCTGGTCAGTCTTGTGATGGGGGTAGCCGTACCCCGTCCCCAGGGTGCGGGGCAGGGTATGGAGGGCGTTACGCTTGGACAGACACCGGCCCTGGCACAGGGTGCTCTGCCAGTAAGCGCTCCATCCGTACAGCGCACAGAGCACTCTGCCGCGCCCGCCGGCAGTGAAGATGGCAGGGGCACGGCGCCGGGTAAGGGATCGACCGGCATTGGTGGATCGAAGAGCGACGGGCAGGCGGGGTCCGGAGGCATGTCAACGCCGGCACCGATTGGGCATGCGCCGCTCTATGGTCTGAATATTCCCCTTAATGGCATCATTCCTGTTATCACCTATAGCCAGATGGGTGCAAGCTGGGTGCGTATTGAAATTGATACGAACGCACCAGATCATACACTGGATGATCCCAACGTGTTGCACTATTTCCAGACGGTGATCAGCCAGTTACATGCCGCTGGCTTGCAGGTGCTGGCGTTGCTCGACTATGGAACACTGGGTGCGGAGTACGATGAGAATCATGGCGTTTACCCATGGCAGTGCTTTCTCGAAACGTCTCCGCCGCCATCAGTCAACTGCCAGGGATTCAAGGGGACGGCGCAGGATTACGATAATGACATGGCACACCAGGCAGGCATCCTGGCTCAACTTGGTGCTGCCGCGCCCGATGCCTATGAGATCTGGAATGAGCCAGATAATCCCCGGTGGTACGTGCCGCCGCAAACGTATACCGGCCTGTATGACGCCGCGCAGGCCGCGATTCATGCGGTGGCCGGGTCGGGCCCGGTCCTTACTGGTGGCCTGAATATGGCGGTTGATCTGCAAAGTCCTGGCAAGCCCGGCTCGTGGCCAAGCCAGACGAGTGTTTACGCAAATGCTGATGCTGTTGCTCTGCATCCGTATGGCTATGTGTCGCACAACTACTGCGGATGCTATCCCAGTGCCGGCTGGCTGGATAATGTCAGGGCGACATGGATCATGTTTCTCCAGGCATTCCATAATGGAGATGCACCGATCTGGTTTACCGAATATAACTACACGGCGGATCCGACACAGAACAACAATGTTGATCGTGCACTGGGGATACAGGATGTGTATAGCTGGGCAAAGGCCAATAATATCCGTGTGTTCTGGTTCAATGCCCAGGATGAGTTGCCTTTGCTGCCGTACATCGGCATCTTTAACGTTGATGGTACCCCTGCTGCACTCAGCTCGCCGGTGACCTGTGGGGTGCCACAGGCAACCGAGATGGCCGTGTATTATGCCAGCGCTGCCGGGCTGTGCTGATCTATGCTCCCAGGAGCTCCTTTTGCATAACGGCCGAGGCGATTGAACCATCAGCCTGGCTGTAGGCGTACAGGGCAAGGATCGCTTCTTCGCTACCATTCTGGAAGGTGGAGGTGTAGGGCACGCTTACGGTGAAAGGAGTGTTGCCCATGCCGTTTGTTCCGGTGGCATTTACCTGGCCAATGACGGTGTACAGGTGATCCAGCACGATCACTTTGCCGACCTGACCCTCAAAGGCATTGCCGGTGCCTGTCACGGTGATCGGGCTGGTTAGCGGGGCAAAAGCCGGTGGAGCAGTGATGGACATGCCGGCCATGCCAGCGACCGCGATAACCTCCCAGATGCCACCGTTGGTGTTACCTTCCAGCCGGTTGAGCGTAACGGTGATGGTGCCGTTACCCGGACTGGTGCTGTGGACGCTGACTACGGCCGTTGCATCGTGTGGGCCACCGCCACTTATGAGCGTTGCCGGGGCGTTGGGATCCCACTTGAGCAGGTCCGCTGCCAGGGCCTGGGCGGTCATTATGGCGTTGAGTTTCCAGGGCTGGTGCCCCTGGTTGACCTGTGCCTGATCGGCTTCTGCCTGATAGCGCGTGATATCTGGGAAGAGGCCAGGGAAGCTTACCTGCACAAAGGCACCGGCGCTCGCTGACCATTTGAATTCGCGGCAGAGGTCTGGGGTAAGGCTGGCAGCGGGCTGTCCTTTGTTGATGCTGGAGTTGGCATCGACCTCTGCGGTGATGATCGTGTTGTAGCCGCTGATTTTTGCGTCGCCTTTGTCAAGCCCCTGCAACTTGAAGCGCTGCACCGGGGTAGCGCTGGTGATATCGTCATAGACATAGACGTCCAGGAAAGCGCCGCTGCCAGGAGAACGTACCGTGACCAGCGCCTGAAGTGAGGGGTTGCCCATCAGGTTCGCACAGCTCACGCGCTCGACCTGCTCGCCGTTCTGTACGCCGATTATGGGTGCCCAATGGGCAGGATCGCTTACGCTGGCAGGACACGGCTGAGCCCCCAGTCTGACTCCTGGCGTTGGTATGGTGGTTGCTTCGGTGGCTGTTGGCGTTGGCCGGGTGACAGCCGTCGCAGGAGGCCTGGCACCAGTGGTGGCACTGCCCCCGCAGGCGGCGAGTGTGGGTGTGAGCATCATCAGCAGCATGATGCACAGGATGAGCCATTGACGGGATCTGGAGGTGAACCGTTCCATCTCTTGCCTCCTTGCCTCCGGGCGGATCGTGTTGCGAACGGGGGCTTGCTTTTACATGATGTATATCACATAAGGGGGAAAAAGAAAGTAGGGAATCGACAATCACAAAAGAGGGTGACTCCCTCTCCAATGAAGCTGGAGGGGGAGTCGGAGACGCATCCGTGAGCCCTCTTTTTCAGGATCTTTCCTTCTCGTTTATTCTCCTTACTCTGTCATGAGCGCTTCCAGCTTTTCCTGGATGTCCTGGGCTGTGGGGTAGAACGCGGTCTCCTCAACACTGTTGTATGGCGCAGCCGGCGCAGGGACAGCCGAGATCAGGGTGGGAGTGCAGTCCAGGTCCCAGAAGCAGTTCTGGGTGATCCAGGAGTGGATGTGGCGACCAAAGCTCGCCAGGTCGGGCTCTTCAGTGACGACGATGACGCGGTTTGCCTCACGTACGGCAGCGGCAACAGCTTCAGTGTCAAAGGGCATGAGCGTACGCAGATCTACCACTTCGACTGCACCCTCGCCGTGGTCTGTGACAAAGCGCGTAGCGGCGATGGCGGCTTCCAGTACCATGGTGCCCCAGGTGATGATGGCGACCTGTGACTGGCCGGTGCCAAAGCGCAGACGCCGTGCTGTGCCGATCGGCTCGGTGTAGTAGCCTGTAGGCACCTCCCAGAGGGGGACAAGCTGGGGGATTGGCTCGCCCTGGGGGTACGCTCTGGGCACTTCTGAGCGATAGAGGCGGCCACGCTCCAGGAAGGTGACCGGTGACTGGCAGTCGTAGGCAGCCAGGAGCAGACCTTTGGCGTCGTAGGGGGTGGCCGGGCAGATGGTGATCATGCCGGGGATGTTGGTGAACCATTGCTCGCCGGCGTTGGAGTGCCCGAAGGCGCCACCGCCCGATCCACTGGCAGAGATGGGGCCGCCGCCGCCTGAGCCAGATTTAGTGCGGATAATCAGCGGGCAGGACCAGTCGCCGCACGATTGATAGCTGATGCGCGCAGCCAGCCGGATCGTTTGCGCCGCTGACTGGTGGTAATCCACGAACTGGATTTCGGCGCAGCGCGGGCGGCCATCGGCCATGCCGGCACCGGCGGCAATGCCGACGATGAGTTGCTCGTTGAGCGGGCTGCTGATGGCCCGGTCAGGGAACTCGTTGACCAGCAACTGCGTGGCGCCGAAGACGCCGCCGCGCGGGCTGCCGACATCTTCACCGTAGACGAAGAAGCCTTCATCCCGTCGCGCCAGCTCAAGCAGGGCTTCGTTGATTGCCGTGATCATGTTCATCTTCCGGCGCTCGCCCTTTGGGGCTACGGGCTTTGTATCCGGCATGAGGAGGACAAACTTCAGCACACGGTCAGGGGTTGGCTCCGCCTCTTTGAGCACCTCTTCCTCGGCGCGGTTGAGCTCGGCATTCACCTCTTGCTGAATGCGTGCCAGATCATCTTCGGTCAATTTCCCCTCACGCACCAGTCGTCGGCCGAAGTTTTTTATCGGATCCTTGGTCGCGAAGGTCTGAGCGATCTCTTCGGCGGTGCGATATGCCCGAATGTCAGTACTGCTGGAATGGGGATCCAGCAGGCCCAGCTTGAGGTGAAGCAGCGCCGGGCCTTTGCCAGAGCGCACGTAGTCAACCAGCTCGCGTGTCGCTTCATAGGCGTTCCAGGGGTCGGTGCCGTCCACTTCAACGGCATAGGCGGTCGCCGCACGGGCCATCTCTACCAGGCTGCCGGCCCACTGAATGTCGTTTTGTGGCGTCGTGATTGCCCAGCCGTTGTCCTCGACGACTATCAGCACCGGCAGCTTATGGACCGTGGCCTGGCGAAGCAGAACATGAAAATCGTTGGTTGCCACGCCGCCATCACCGGTCGTGGCCATAACGATGCGCTGATCGTTGCCATGACGCTTAAAGGCATAGGCGACGCCGCCGGCAAATGGCGCCAGTGCTGCCACTTCGCTGAAGCCCGGCAGAATATGGTAGCTGCGACTGCTGTAGTGCGATGGCATGTTGCGTCCTTTGCACATTGGCCCGGTCACGCGCGAATACGCTTCGCGCAGCGGGCCATAGATATCTTTTGTGCGTTGCAGCCATGCGGCCAGATCGCGATAGTACAGCGCCATCCAGTCATCGTCATTCAAGCATGCGGCTACTGCTGCCATCGTCTCGTGTCCACCGCAGCCGATGTAAAAGGGAAACCGGCCCTGGGTCTTGCGGCGCTTGAGCAGTTCGTTGATGCTGCGGGCAAACAGCATCGTGCGATAGAGTTCGATAGGGTCCGGAGGCTGAACCTTGCCAGGCATCGCCGTGCCGGCCTGTGTTTGGATAGTGGATGACATGACTCCTCCTCGTGTCTTCTCTACGCGCACGTGGCGCAGAGGCAACATCCATTGCTCAGATAGCTGGGGAGCAGCATGCCGTTTCGTCACCCACCAGAGAAACAGCTGGCTGCTCAATCACGTTGCATTATTCTTGCTTCATCTTACCGCACTTTGACAGATGTTGCTAGTGGGGAGTACTCCCAATCAGCCGTTCCCAGGTGATCTCGGCGAGCGAGCTCAGTTGGAGGTCGGCATCGTCGAGGCGCTGATGGCGCGTATAGCGGTTGGGGATGGCTATGACGCGCAGGCCGGCGGCGCGGGCCGCTTTCACGCCTTGCTCCGAATCCTCCAGGGCGACGGCGGCGCGGGCCGAGACGCCGAGCTGTTCCAGAGTGTGGATATAAATAGTCGGGTCGGGCTTGCTCTGTGGTAGCTCAGCGCCGGAGACAACAGCGTCAAATATGCCGGCCAGTCCCAGACCATCCAGGATGAGGTGGATATAGGGCAGGCGCGACGATGAGGCGACGGCCAGACGCAGGCCACGCTGGCGGGCAAGAGCAATCACATGCAACAGGCCGGGCATGGGGGCCAGCCGCTCACGCATGATTTCCAGGAAGATCGGCCTGCGTGCCGCCAGGATGCGTGGCAGCTCTGTTTCCGCAATGCCCCAGCGCTGCTGAAAGAATGTTGGCTGGTCGATAGCACGCCAGCCGACGAGCTGGGCATACTCCTCCTCCGTCATTGCTGGCCCATAGGGGGCCAGGACGCGGTTATACGATTCGTGCGCCCAGCTCTCGCTATCTACCATGAGCCCATCCATATCGAAGATCAGGGCCTGGAGATCTGGAGCAGTCAGCAAGCGGTTGTTGGTTGATTTCAGGGTTTTATCCATTTGCCGGGCAGAGGAAGAATGGCCACCAGAAAGGTGGGATTGTATTGCTCCTCTTGTAGCATCTATCCGAAGTGGTGAACCGGTTCTATTTGGGAGCCATTCTTATCGCGCCATCCAGGCGAATGACCTCGCCATTGAGCATGACATTCTCTACGATGTGCTGCGCCAGAGCGGCATACTCGCCGGGCCGACCCAGGCGGGGTGGGAATGGGACTTGCTGTGCCAGCGATTGTCGCGCAGCCTCGGGAAGTTTCGCGAGCATAGGGGTATCGAAGATGCCCGGTGCAATGGTTACCACACGGATGCCATAGCGAGCCAGCTCACGTGCGATGGGCAGGGTCATGCCGACCACACCGCCTTTAGAGGCGGAGTATGCCGCCTGGCCGATCTGCCCCTCAAAGGCCGCAACGGAGGCAGTGTTGATGATGACGCCACGTTCGCCTTCAGCGTTTGGCTCACCTCGAGCCATCGCTGCCGCAGCAAGGCGAATTACATTGAAGGTTCCGATCAGGTTGACCTGGATCGCTCTGGTAAATGACTCTAGCTTGTGTGGCCTGGGCCGGCCCAGGACAAGTTCGGCGATGCCGATGCCGGCGCAATTGATGGCGACGTGGAGGCCACCGAACGTAGCAACGGTAGTGTCCACGGCGTTCTGGACACTCTCTTCACTGGTGACGTCAGTCAGCACGAAGCGAGCACGCGTGCCCAGTTCAGCGGCGAGGCTCTCACCGGTCTCGCTATTCACATCGGCGATGATAACATTGCCACCTAGAGATGTGAAAAGGCGAGCACATGCTGCGCCCAGGCCCGAGCCACCCCCACTGATGAGGAATGTGCTATCTTTGACTTGCATGAAAAAGTTCGCTCCTTTTGGTTGAGATGCTGATGCGATGAGTTTGTTCTTTGCCCAGAAAGGGCACTGGCCGAGCAAATAGAGCCATTTCATGATGTCACCAAAAGGAGGAGGGCTGCAAGCGGCTATACCATTGTGGGGGTATCTGGCGCTTGTTGCATGGTGTGCTGGTGCTTGTTCTTCTGTAGCGCATATGCGAGAATGAATATTCATGGGTGGACCTGGTTCACATTTCTTCTCTATTGGCAGAAGTTTCTGAGGTAAGGCTGATGGAGAGAATGAGCGATTCACCACGTGGCCAGGAGATGCCGCCGCGTGTGGCAACGCAGAGGACAGAATATCAAGGGAATGCGGCGGAGCGTAAGCGCTGTGAGAAGATTGCTCTGCATGCCAGCGCGCTCGAGGCAGTGTTTACGGCAATGACTGATGGGGTCTTTGTGTTTGATCGTGATGGCTCGGTGCTGTATATGAATGCGGCCTTCCGCGCGCTGCTTGGTGATGATGTTCAGGGCGAGCGATCTCTGCACTCGTTAGCGGCATGGGGGAGCATTTTTATGCCTCGCGATGAGCAGGGCCGACCACTTTCCCCGGATGAATGGCCAGGAGCCTGTGTGCTGCGGGGAGAGACTCTTCACGGTGCGGCTGCTCCGGACCTCCTGCTCCGCACAGGAGATGGACGCGATCGGTTGTTTCGGGTAAGTGGGGTACCGGTGCGTGATAGCGAGGGACACATCGCTGGCGGTGTGCTGGTCTGCCGTGAAGTTACTGAGCGGCGTCGCCTGGAGCGCCGCACCCATGAGGCGCTCCAGGCGCTGCTGGCGATGGCGGAGACATTGGTACAGGCTCCAACTCATGTGATGGAGTCTAGTGCTTCTGGGGAGCAGGTGCTGCAAGCGGAGGAGAGGCACGGGCAATCCATTATCTATGTGGTTGGACAGCGACTCGTCGAGCTGACTTGCAGTGTCCTGGAGTGCCAGCGCGCGGGTATCGTGGCGCTGGAACCGGAGACCACTCTCCAGCGTCCTGTGGCGGTTGTTGGTCTCTTGCCAGAGCATGAGCAGCGCTGGTGGGCTGATACACAGGGGGCTTCCTTGCGCGATTATCTGGGTTCTGCTCTTATTGGGCGCCTGTGCGCGGGCGAACCGCTCGTACTCGATCTGATGCAACCGCCTTACCGTGACCGGCGCTCTGATGAGCTCTATGGCGTGCGCAAGATGTTGCTGGTGCCAATGCAAGTGGGCGATCAGCTTAGTGGGATACTGTGGTTAGAGCCTCATGACCTGAGGCATGAGTATACTGCCGACGAGATGGCGCTGGTCCAAGTGATAGCCAAGCTTGCGGCGCTTGTGCTGGAGCGTGAACGGCTGCTCCGCGAGCGTGAGGAGGCACGCGCCAATGAGCTGGCGCTGCGCGAAGCGAACCGGCGCATGGACGAGTTTCTGGGAATGGTCAGCCACGAACTACGGACGCCGCTGACAACCATCAAGGCCAACATCCAGGTAGCCCGGCGCCAGTTGAAGGGCATGGTGCGCGCCGGATCTGGGAGCATTGCTGAGCAGGGCAGAGCGTTCGATCGTTTGCAGGGGCTGCTCGAACGTGCCGAGCACCAGGTGGAACGGCAGAATCGCCTGGTCAGCGATCTCGTTGATGTTTCACGTATCCAGGCCGGCAGGTTTGAACTGCGCCCCACCTTTTGCAATCTGGTGGCTATTGTGCGCGAGGTTGTTGAGGAGCAGCGCCTGGCCCATCCCGAGCGGACCATCCTTCTTACGCTGGATCCAGCAGCGGCACGTGTGTTTGCTGATGCGGATCGCGTTGCTCAGGTAGTGACGAACTATCTGACCAATGCGCTCAAGTATTCGCCGGCGGACCGGCCTGTCGAGGTAACGCTGGGGGTACGGGAGGGTATGGCCTACCTTGCTGTACGTGATGAAGGCCCAGGGCTACCTGCTGAGGAGCAGCAGCGCATCTGGGAACGCTTCCATCGCGCGCAGGGGATCGAGGCGCCGGGTGGTAGTGCGGGACTGGGACTTGGGCTGCACATCAGCCGCTCGATCATTGAGCGGCATCAGGGGCAGGTTGGTGTGCAGAGTGCGCCCGGCCAGGGGTCTACCTTCTGGTTCACCCTGCCGCTGGCCTCGCAGGGCTGATCCTTTGTTGGGCAGGCGCTAGCCGCTGGTTTCCTGAGCAATGTGCAGGTTTTGGACGGCGGCTGCTTTCAGACAGGAAACATCGGTGGTGACGTTGACCATCTGAAAACCTTCGCGGATGCGCTGCGCAGCGGCTGTGCCATCGCTACAGAAGATACCTGAAGCCAGGTTGTGGGACCGGGCAGCGGTCTTAATTTGCTCCAGCGCAGCCACAAACGTTGGTTCGGAGCCCTCGCTGCCCGGCGGTAAGCCAAGCTGGATATGCAGGTCGTTCGGCCCGATAAAGGCCACGTCCAGGCCCGGCACGCTGAGGATTGCATCGAGGTTGGCCAGGCTCTGGGTGCTCTCGATCTGCACGATGACCAAGATCTCATTGTTAGCCGCCTGCATATAGCTGGCCCAATCGGGTGCTTCAAAGGCATACGGGGCAAACATGCCGCCAATACTGCGTGTTCCCTCTGGTGGATATTTGGTCCAGCTTACGGCCTGTTCAGCCTCTGCACGGGTGTTCACCATGGGCACAATAATGCCCCATGCGCCGGCATCCAGTGCCCACTTGAACCATGCCAGGCTGTTGGCGGGGATACGCACGAGTGGCGCGCTGGTGCGGGCATCGATAATCGTGCTGACCATCTCAGCAACCAGATCGGGGTTCTGAGGGCTATGTTCGGCATCTATGAGCAGCCAGTCGAAGCCAAGCCGGGCCATCAAGCGCGCCACCGGCACACTGGGCAGGCTCAACCAGGCTCCTAGGGCTGGCTCGCCTCTTTTAAGTTTTGCCTTCACATGGTTCGTGCGCATGTTGTTCACCTCTTTTGCAAGATACGTTTGCATGGCAGGGAGGCCGCAGAGTGACCTATCGCAGCGCGCTCGCATAGGGGATGTTCCCATCCCTGATCATAGAACATATTTTAAGGGTCAGGCGGAGGGGGTACCAGGCCTGAGGACATCCCCTTCTATACAGAATTGGCTGTCTGGATCAGCGATACGAAGCGGTCAATGTCGGTGCGAATGATATCCAGGCTCTGGTGCCAGAACGCGGGCGCGCGAATGTCGATAGCAAAGCGCGCAGCAAGCGTCGCGGCGTCGGCCTGGCCGGTTGATGCCAGCAGCTCATCGTAGCCCGCTTTGAACGCCTCAGGTTCGCGCTGGTAGTGCGCATACAGCCCCAGCCCAAACAGCAGCCCGAACATATACGGGAAGTTGTAGAACAGAGGCCGGATAGTATAATAATGCGGCTTCACTGCCCACATATAGGGGTGAAGCTGTGTTTCATCCAGGCCATCACCATAGGTCTCTTGCTGTGCCTCCAGCATCAGGTGGTTGAACTCGGCGACCGAGAGCTCGCGCTGCTGGCGCTGCGCGAAGATGCGTTGCTCAAAGAGGAAGCGACTCATGATATCTACGACGATCTGGCAGGACCCCTGTAAGGATGCTTCGAGAATGGCAACCTGTTCCTGCCTGTCGGCCTGCTGGAATGCGGCGTGCTGCACGATGGTTTCGCAGAAAATGCTGGCGGTTTCGGCCAGTGTTGGTGGAGTTGCGCGTTGCAGCATGGTGCATTGGGCAAGATTCAGGTTGTGATAGCCGTGGCCGAGCTCATGTGCCAGCGTGCTGACGCCGTCATATGTAGGCCGGTAGTTGACAAAGATGCGTGACTCATCGTTGCGCAGCCACATGCAATAGCCGCCGTCTTGCTTGCCGGGGCGTGGTTCAGCATCGATCCAGCGCTCGCGAAAGGCACGTGCGGCAAAATCGCGCAGCTTAGGCGAGTAGGTGCCGAACTGCTCGATGATAAAGCGCGTAGCTTCGTCAAACTCCCAGACCCGACTGCTCCTACCAACGGGCGCGCACAGGTCGTACCAGGCCAGTCTGGGCACGCCGAGAGCGCGGGCCTTGGCGCGGAGATAGCGGCGAAAGTCGGGGAAAGAAGCGCGTGCCGCCTCGATCATCGCATCCAGCGTCTGGCGGTCGATGTTGGCGTCGAACAGTGCCGCATCCAGCGGCGATTGCCAGCCACGTCGGCGAGTGAGCGTGTTGACCTCGCCTTTAATACTGTTCAGGGCAGCCGCGAGCGGGACGGCGACGCGTTGCCAGCCCTGGAGTTCGGCTTCGTAGGCGCGACGCCGTGTCTCACGGTCAGGGTGGCATGTCAGGCTGCGCACCACGCTCATCGGCAGTTCCTGTACACGCCCATCAAGCTCCAGGGGGACCATCAGTTGTGAAGTCAGGTCGCCGTGTAACTTTTTCCAGGCAGTGCTGCCGGTCACTTCCAGTTCTGCAGCCAGTGCTTCCTCTGCCGGGGACATCAGGTGTGCCGCACGGGTCCTGGCCTTTCTGAGCGCGAAGGCGTGGGCGCGTGCAGCTGCTGATCGCGCGATGAGTGCCTCTACATCCAGAGAGCCAATCCAGGCGGTGAAGCGTGTGCCGAGCTGTGAGAGGAGTACGGCGTGCTGTTCGAGCTCGCTGAGCCGCGCTTGGGCGAGGGTATCGCGCGAGTTAGTGGTGACGAAGCTGGTCAGATAGCTGCGCATGGTATGCACGTCGGCCAGTACCGCGTTGTAGCGTGCGATGACCTGCTCGAATGCCTCGACGATTGTGGCATCGAGCGGCGCTGGCGCCTGCTGCGCAACATGGCAGGCATCAAAAAGGCGGGAGAGATCGGTGATCTCTTGAATGACCGTACGGAAGCCCTCGGCGAATTCGGGCGATTCCAGGCTGGGGTAGACGACGGTCATATCCCAGTGGGGTAATACGGATGCAACACTCAAGGGTTATCACCCTCCTCAGCATGTTTTGTTCTGGTCATCAGTATATCAGATCGTGCTCGGGGAAGACAGCACGGCTTCTCGGCGTCTGTTAAGCATGCTCTACCGCCGCAGTGGCATAGAGTTTGCCATTCTCCTCTCCGATGGGATACGCCGGGTGCGTAACATCACGGTACTGCACCGGGATCTGGCATCAGCCGTCATCTGCCCCGTTCCCTTTGGCGAGGCCCTTTGTTCCAGCGAAGTGCAAGAAGGCCGGGAGGGAGAGCTGTGAAGGCAAGGTAAGAGTCTATGCTCGAAGGTCGTTCTCATCCCACACGTGTCGCGGTTATCGGTGTAGGCAGCGTTGGTGCTACCTTTGCCTATGCGCTACTGCTTAGCGGTCTGGCGGCAGAGATTGTACTCATTGATACCAATCGTGCGAAAGCTGAGGGTGAGGCTATGGATCTGAACCATGCCGTGCCCTTTGCCTATCCGACGCGCATCTGGGCCGGTGACTATGCCGACTGTGCCGGTGCGGCGGTAACCGTCATCGCTGCCGGGTCAGCACGTAAACCGGGTCGGACACGTCTGGACCTGGTGGCCCAGAACTCTGAGGTCTTGCGCCAGATAGTGCCTGAGGTCATGCGCCACAATCCTGACGGTGTTCTGCTCATCGCTACCAACCCGGTGGATGTGCTCACTTATGCTGCCTGGCGGCTCTCGGGACTGCCGGCGCGTCGGATCATTGGCTCCGGCACCACCCTTGACACTGCCCGGTTCCGTTACCTCTTGAGCCAGTATTTCAGAGTGGACCCGCGTAGTGTCCACGCGCATGTCATTGGTGAGCATGGCGATAGCGAAGTACCGGTGTGGTCACTCGCCAACATTGCCGGCATGCGGCTACCGGCCTTTTGCGCAGCTCAGGGACTTCCCTATGACCAGGAGGCTATGGAGGATATCTTCCGTCAGACGCGCGACGCTGCCTATCATATTGTTGAGCGAAAGGGTGCGACCTATTATGCGGTGGCAGCCGGGCTGGTGCGCATTGTTGAGGCCATTCTGCGTGACCAGAAAACGGTGCTCTCGGTCTCCAGTCTAGTTGAGGGGTATTATGGCATCTATGATGTCTGCTTGAGCCTGCCGGCAATTGTTGGCCGGGATGGGGTCGAGCGCGTGCTGCCGCTAGAGTTGAGCCCGGACGAGGTCGAGCGTCTGCGCCGATCGGCAGATATTCTCCGTGCCACCATTGCCCAGATAGATCTATAAGGAGACCTGAAGCGTTATCGGTGCCGACCAGCCACCTGAACGGTCACGGGGACAGTTACTGCATGGGGGCCATCCGGGCCCATGCGGATCAAGGAAACCTGGACGCGCGTGCCATGACTTAAACGCTCCAGATAGGAGCGCAAGTCTGAGGCGGAGCCGATAGGATGGTCGTCGAGCTTGTAGATGACATCGCCAGGTTGGATACCGGCGCGTTCGGCGGGGCTGTCCTCTATTACCTGAATGACCTGAATGGCGGTGGCTTTCTCCGTGTGGAAGGCGCGCCGGATTGATTCAGGCAGCATGCCAGTCTGGACAACAACGCCGATCTGGCCGCGCCGCACTTCGCCATCCCGCATGAGCCGGGCGGCAACCCAGTTCACCGTTTTGATAGGGATCGCAAAGGAGAGACCTTGTGTCCACTGCAAGGTTGCCACGTTGATGCCGACCACTTCTCCTTGCGTGTTTACGAGCGGTCCGCCGGAGTTGCCGGGGTTGATGGCGGCATCGGTCTGGATGATGTCCTCGATGAGGCGCCCACCATAGCCTGGCAGCGTGCGATGGAGCGCACTCACGATGCCGGCGGTGACGGTGCTCTGGAGTCCGGCAGGGCTGCCGATGGCGATCACGAGCTGGCCCACTTGCAGGTGATCAGAGTCACCGAGGGTGACTGTTGGCAGCTTGCGTCCTGCTGGTGGGATGATACGGATGACGGCGATGTCTGTCTCCGGGTCGCTGCCAACGATCTCGCCAGGCAGGTCTTGTCCATCGGCGAGCGTGACGATGATGCGGCGAGCGCCATCAACGACGTGGCTGTTTGTCAGGATGTAGCCATCTGGTGCGAAGATGGCCCCAGACCCGGCGCCCTCAGCCAGGCGCGGCATCATGCCCATGGCTGAGCGAGCCATGAAGGCTTTTGTGACTCCGATCTGGACGACTGCTGGCCCAACGCGGTTTACTACGTTGATAATGGTCCGTGAGTAGGTATCGAGTACATCAGCATCTGAGGCAGCTTTGTTTTCTTCTGAACCCATAGACCCCTCATCTGAGGTATGGCCAAACCATCCCATCTGTGCTGTTTCCTTCCTGCAGGTATCTGCTTCCAATATGGGGTTTCACAGCTCTTTTGAGAGGAGAAGAGCATAACTTATGCCTGGGCCAGCATTCATGCTATGATACCACACTGCCCTCAGCCTTCCCCCTCTCCACGCGCATGGAGAGGGGGACAGAGGGTGAGGGTAGAGCAGGGAAGCGAACAAGCTATGTCCGCAATATGTCCGGGGGGAGAGATACTCGCCGAGGGCGACTGTTCTCAGGCAAACTGGGCTACTTCAGTGGAGCCTTCCAGGGCGGTGGTCGAAGACATGCCGCCGGAAATGACCTGTGCCACCTGATCAAAATAACCGGTGCCGACCTCGCGCTGGTGTCTGGTTGCGGTATAGCCATCGCGCTCGCGTGCAAACTCGGCCTCTTGCAGCTCGGCATACGCTGCCATGCCATGATGGCGATATTTGATGGCCAGGTCGAACATGCTGTAGTTGAGCGTATGGAAACCGGCCAGGGTGACGAACTGGAAGGCATAGCCCATCTTGCCCAGCTCGCGCTGGAATGCGACGATCGTGGTATGGTCGAGCTTCTTTTTCCAGTTGAAAGAGGGCGAGCAGTTGTATGCAAGTAGCTTGCCAGGGTAGCGCTCGTGGATCGCCTCAGCGAAGCGTTGGGCTTCGAAGAGATTGGGCTCCGACGTTTCGCACCAGATGAGATCGGCGTAGGGGGCATAGGCGATGCCTCTGGCGATAGCGGCGTTCAGCCCACCATGCATTCGGAAGAACCCCTCTGGTGTTCGCTCGCCGGTGAGGAAGCGGTGATCGTACGGATCGATGTCGCTAGTGATCAGGTGCGCACTGTTGGCATCGGTGCGGGCAATGAGGATGGTGGGGACATCGAGGACATCAGCGGCGAGGCGCGCAGCGACCAGATTGCGTATGGCCTGAGAGGTAGGCAGGAGCACTTTGCCACCCAGGTGGCCACATTTTTTCTCGGAGGCTAGCTGGTCCTCGAAATGTACGCCGGCAGCACCGGCCTCGATCATCGCTTTCATCAGCTCGAAGGCATGTAAGGGGCCACCGAAGCCAGCCTCAGCGTCTGCGACAATGGGCGCAAACCAGTAGATGCTGTTCTTGCCCTCGGCATGATGGATCTGGTCGGCGCGTTGGAGCGTCTGGTTGATCCGGCGAACGAGGTGTGGAACACTGTTCGATGGGTAGAGGCTCTGGTCGGGATACATTTGCCCGGCAAGATTGGCATCGGCAGCGACCTGCCAGCCGCTCACGTAGATGGCTTTTAGCCCGGCTTTGACCTGCTGCATCGCTTGATTGCCGGTCAGTGCGCCCAGGGCTGCCACGTATGGCTCGGTATGCAGGAGATGCCAGAGCCGCTCGGCACCCATCCGTGCCAGCGTGTACTCGATACGGATGGACCCGCGTAGCCGTAGCACATCCTCAGCAGTGTAAGGGCGGGTGATGCCCTTCCAGCGGGGATCTTCTCGCCACTTTTTTGTTAGCTCTGCTGCGACGTGGGATTCAGACATGTTTGTCTCCTTTTCAGCTCCTTTGCCATGGTGATTGCTGTTGCGTGTCGGCTGTCAGTGCGTTTGCCACTGATAGTGAAAGCATACCTGGTTTTTGGTATAATTTCCAGTATCAGTTCCTTATTGGGGGATAAATAAATGCTTATGAATCTCCATCAGCTTGAGGTTTTCCGTGCGGTAGCCAGGCTACGAAGCTATTCACGCGCTGCCGAAGCGTTATATCTGAGCCAGCCGGCTGTTTCAATGCAGGTTCATGCGCTGGAGCGTGCCCTTGGCCTCGAGCTCTTTGAGAAGGTCGGGCATCGCTTGCGCCTGACCGAGGCTGGTCGTGAGCTGCTGGGTTATAGCGAGCGGATTTTTGCCCTGTTAGATGAGGCGCAACTGGTGATGGAAGAATTGCGGGGTGCGCGGCGTGGGACCATTAAGGTGGCGGCCAGCACGACTGCGGGTATCTATATTGTGCCCGCGCCACTGGGCGCTTTTCACCGCCAGAACCCGGACGTCAAGCTTACCCTTGACGTCGTTAATCGCTTTACGGTGCAGGAGCGGCTGCTCAGTGACGAAGTGGACCTGGCGGTTATGGGGCTGATCGAGGATACCCATGATCTGGAGGTGGAGGAGTTCGTGCCCAACGAACTGGTGGTGATCGCCTGGCCACGGCATCGCCTGGCTGGTTGTCGGAATATTCCGCTGGCGGAACTGAGTAACGAGATCATGTTGCTCCGCGAGGCAGGCTCAGGGACACGGACTGACGTCGAGCGGCTCTTTGCAAGTCAGGGTGTACCCTTGCGCGTGGGGATGGAGCTACGCAGCAGCGGTGCGATCAAACAGGCCGTTGCAGCCGAGCTGGGCATAGCTGTCATGCCGCTGAGCGCGCTGGAGCTGGAACTGGCCACCGGGCGGCTGATCACGCTTGACGTTGAAGGTTTCCCCGTGCATCGCCATTGGTCGCTGGTACGTCGTGCCGGGCGCCATCTCTCTGCCGTGGCGATGGCGCTCTGGAGCTTCTTGATTGCCTATCGCGACGCCGTCGTACGTGGGTCCAGTAACAAGTGATGGGCGATATCTACCTGCACTCCCGGACAAATATTCTGGTCCGGACGCTGCTGGTAGCGGCAAAGCGTGGATTCTGCCGCCTATCGCTGGCCGCAGGGACGCCCGCACAGGATGCTCCTTTGCAGACACTGCCGCTCGATGACGCTGTGAGCGTGTGCGCCCGCGCAGGGCGTCCCACCAGATTAATGGTCCAGGGCTGGTGCGCCTGGCCGTATTGCCGCTGCATCATATGCAGCGGCGGCAGCATAGTGACGTCCGACTGCTTCTGCTACGGCCTGCACCTGGGGCGTCAGCGCCAGGTATTGCTCGAGGTGCAATGACTGTGCGCCGTCTTTGAGTGCGGCATCGGGATGCGGGTGGATCTCGATTAAGAGGCCATCGGCGCCTGCTGCTATAGCTGCCAGGGCCACGGCGGGCACCAGTGAGCGCTTTCCTGTCCCCTGGCTGGGATCGACGACGATCGGCAGGTGTGAGAGTTGTTTGATGAGCGGTACAGCGTTGATGTCCACAGTGTTCCGAGTCAGCCGCTCGAACGTGCGGATGCCGCGCTCGCATAGAATAACGTTGGGATTGCCCTGTGAGAGCACATATTCCGCTGCCAGGAGCCATTCTTCAATTGTCGCTGCCAGGCCGCGCTTCAGCAGCACGGGCTTACGCGCACGCCCGACCTCATCCAGGAGGTAGTAGTTTTGCATGTTCCGTGCGCCTACCTGCAAGATATCGGCATATTCACAGACCAGCTCAACTTCGCCGGGCGTCATAACCTCGGTGACTACTGCCAGGCCGGTTTCGGCGCGTGCCTGCGCCAGCAGCTTCAGCCCGACGACACCCAGACCGCGAAAGCCGTATGGCGATGTAGATGGTTTGTAGGCTCCGCCACGCAAGACCCGTGCGCCGCCGGACCGTGCTGCGCGCGCGGCGGCGAGGAGTTGCTCTTCGCTCTCGACGGTGCATGGGCCAGCCATCATCACGACTTCGCACCCGCCGATGACCACCTCGCCCGCCGGTGATTGCACATGCACCAGCGTTGGCTCAGGGTGGAACTCGCGTGACGCCAGCTTGTATGGTTTGGAGACTTCCAGTACCTGCTCCACACCGGCGAGGCCCTCCAGAGTTTCGCGCAACATCGGTGTAATACTGCCAAGCGCACCGGCGACACCGGACGGGCCGACCGGGCCCAAAATGCCGATCACGGTGCGTTCTACTCCCCGTGAGATATGTGGTGTCAATTCGCGTGCCCGCAAGACGGCGATCACGCCTTCGATCTCTCGCTCACTTGCATCGCGACTCATGACCACGATCATCGTTCGCCTCCTCTTGTCGTTCATCCTTGCGGTGAAAATGGGTTTGAGCGTCATGGCATCTCTTCATCCTGTGTAGCTTCGCTGAGGACATCGGCTCGCGATGGGCGGAGCGCGACCGCCCCGCGCAGATAAATGTGACGGATCTCTTTCGCGGCACGCGTCGTATTGGCCAGTAGCAGGACGCGAATGCAGCGATTGACTCGCTCGTGCGGCACCGGGATCTCACGCGCGCAGAGGAGTGCTGTCTCTGTCCAGCCGAGCTGCCGTGCCGCCAGTGCGGGATATTCTGCATTTAAATCATCGCTGACGGTGAAGAAGATGGCGGCGATGTCCTCGATTGCCACCTCGTTGCGTGCCACCATGCGCTCGAGCAGCTCACGCGTTGCCGCGAGGATCTCCTCGCGCGTGTTTGCTGCCACGGTCGTTGCACCGCGAATTCCTCGACATGCACTCATACATCGCTCCTCTCGTTGGGCAAACAAAAGAGCAGAGGCGCTGCGCCTCTGCTCTGCCCTCCGCCGTTGCAGGCTGGTCTTGTTTGATGTGGCTGCGTCACTCACACAGCACCGACCCAGCCCACTCCGCTCACCGGAGGGCTCGGCCGGTAATAAAAGGTGTTATGATGTGCTTCAGATGTGCCTGACGCCAGCCAGTTTCTCATCGTTTTTGTAACTTGCTTGGATTGTCTCTGGCGCTGTGGCGGGCGGAAGCCCGTTGCTCCAGACTATTACGTGCACATAGTATACCCATTGAATCCCGGAGGCGTCAAGCGTCTTATGGAGATGCGCGCCTTTGGTGAGATGATATTTGCTTATCATAATAATACCGGATAATGTCGACATAGATCCTTTCTTTGGCAAGGAGAAAGCCATGCTACAAACGCGCGTTTGTGCGCTCCTTGGCATCACTCATCCGGTCGTGCTTGGCGGCATGGCCGGCCATACCGGACCAGAGCTGGTGGCCGCGGTTTCTCGCGCTGGTGGTCTTGGCATTCTGGGTTGCTCAGGCCGCGCGCCTGATACTATTGCACGTTTCGCAGCGGAGATTCGCGAGCGTACCGATCGCCCGTTCGGGTTGAATCTGCTGGTTTTTGGGGTTGATGAAGCCACCATTGCTGCAACTTTGGCGGCGCGTCCACCGGTCTTTTCGACGGCCTGGGCCTGGCCGGAGCAGGATCTGCGCACACTCTTTGCCCGCGCGCACGATATCGGCGCGAAGGTGATGCACATGGTTGCAACCGTTGCTGAGGCCAGCCGGGCTGTTGAGGCCGGCGCTGATCTGGTGGTGGCACAGGGGACTGAGGGCGGCGGCCATGTTGGCCTGATGGGGACAATGGCGCTGGTCCGGCAGGTGGTCCGTGCTGTAGCGCCAGTGCCAGTTCTGGCGGCTGGTGGCATTGCCGATGGCGCTGGCCTGGCGGCAGCGCTCGCGCTGGGCGCTGAAGGCGTTCTGCTGGGTACGCGCTTTCTTGCCACACCAGAAGCGCCAGTCCCTGAAGGCTACAAGCGGGCTATTGTTGCGCACGATGGACACCAGACGTTGCTGACCGAGATTCCCGATATTATCAGTGGTCGGGTATGGCCAGGTGCCTATGCACGAGTGGCCCGGAATACCCTGGTTGAGGCGTGGATTGGCCGTGAAGGTGAGCTCCGCTACTGGCGAGCCGAGGTCGCTGCCCAGACGCAAGCAGCCTGGAAAGCCGATGATGCCGATCATGGTGTTCTGTATATGAGCCAGATTGCCGGGCTGATCACAACTGTTGAACCGGCAGCGGTGGTGGTCGAGCGCCTGGTGAGCGAGGCCGAGGCGATCCTGCGCCAGCGTCTGCCGGCGCTGCTGGTGGAGGATGATAAGGCCGGTTGAGCATCGCTCCCGACAGGCTGCTATAGAGATCGAGATCGCGCAACAGATAGCGGCGGTTGCAGGAGTATTGTGCTCTGGCGTGTCAATACACTTGCCCGCCGAGCGGGACCGGTTTATCGGGGGTAATGAGCACGCAGTCATGGTTCTCGTCAGGGAGACCCAGAGTGAGGACTTCAGAGATAAAGGGGCCGATTTGGCGCGGCGGAAAGTTGACGACGCAAAGCACAAGTTTCCCAACGAGATCTTCTTTGCGATAGTGGACTGTAAGCTGCGCGCTTGATCTCTTGATCCCGATTTCTTTGCCGAAATCGATGGTCAGCTTATAGGCAGGTTTTCTGGCCTCAGGGAAATCCTGGACGTCGATGACTTTGCCAACGCGGATATCTACTTTTGCAAAATCGTCATAGGTAATGGTCATGCTGCTCTCCTCATTGTTGTGGTATTCGCTGGTTTTGCATGTTTGCCGCTTGGCAGCGCAATGCCGTTTGGGCGGGGATCGGTAGGGTTCTACCGCTGCACGACGGTTGCTACCACAATGGCCAGCGCCAGCGCGGCTCCGAACAGCAGGTGCAGACGCGCAGTGCGCTTGATGCCGATGATGAGTGCCTGGCGGTCAGTGGCGGTAAGCACGTCGTGCATATTGGTGAAGGCCAGCGGGAAGGTGAGCCAGACGGCAATAGTGGCGAGCGGCAGGAGTCCTATCAGGGCGAAGATGGTGGTTGTCACATAGGCGCCGATAAGCAGGATGGCATGATACCATTTGCCGAAGGTCGGGCCGAAGCGCACCGGCAGGGTACGTTTGTTGACTGCCCGGTCTTCTTGATAGTCGCGGGTGTTATTCATGTTGAGAATGGCGGTGACCAGAAGACCGACGGGCACGCTGGCGACGAAGGCGGACCAGGACCAGTGAGGGATCTGGACGTAGTAGGCACCCCAGGTCATCAGAAAGCCCATTGCCAGGTAGACAAGGGGATCGCCAAGGCCATGGGTAGCGAACTTGAACGGGCGGGCGCTATAGAAGTAGGCGATAGCCATGCCGGTGAGGCCAAACAGCAGGATTGCTGGGCCGACGAGGGCAGTGAGGATGAGGCCGCAGAGCGTGGCGACTGTGAAGGAGCCGATGCCACCGCCAAGCACCTGCACGGCGTTCATTTCGCCGCGAAAGATGACAGTGCTTGATCCCAGCGATTGGATGCTATCGAGGCCATAGCGGTAGTCAAAATATTCGTTGAAGTAGTTGGCACCAATCTGCAAAAAGAGGCATGCCAGCAGCGTGGTCAGGAAGATGCCGCCATGGAAGGTGCCTTGGTAGCCGGCGAGGGCTGTGCCAACGAGTATGGGGCTGATCGTTGCCGTTAGTGAGAACGGGCGCGCGGTCTTCACCCACACCTGCCAGCGGACGCGCTTTGCCAGTGCGCCCGATGATGTTGGCTGTGTCATAAGTCTGTCGTCCTTCCTCTCTCATGGATGGGATGTGGTGCTTGAGGCGCGTAGGCATCGCGCTCGCGTCTCAGGCCCAGGGCGAGCTTTGCACACCAGACAATATACCACCGAGAAGCCGGGCGACGCATCCCTCCCCCATATCTATAGGTGAGGTATCCTGCGCCGCTGTTGAGCCTGCTCCGGGCCGAGCAGACCCGTCAGGGAGTCGAGGCATTGGCTCGGGCGATGAACTGAGCATCCCCTGCGTAAACGCAGGGGGAGTGGCCAGTGGAGAGATGGCTCCATCGGTGGTTTTCTCCACCCGGCCTGCCAGCAATCGAGATGGCTGGCGGGCATTACATGATGTCGGGGTGCTTGCGGCAGGAGGGTGGGCATGATATAGTTGTCATGGGTCGGGTTGTGCTGGCCGTGCCAGGTGTACGGAGAAGAATTCGCCCTGTAAAAGAACATGGATCCGGGATCGCCTATGACGACAGAAATACCTGTGACACAGGAGACGCCGGCGGCGGCGCGCCGCCGCTTCCGCCTAGATCGCCGTGCGCTCGTTTTGACGGTGATCACGCTAATCGTGCTGCTGGGAGCGGGTTTCATCTGGCTTCTTTTCCAGCCGGCATCGGGGCCAGTGATAGCGCCGGGCGTGCCGGTTGGGGCAGCGGCGCCAGATTTCACGCTGCGCTCGCCTCAGGGGCAGCGCTATACGCTGAGCGTGCTGCGTGGACATCCGGTGATTTTAAATTTCTGGGCATCCTACTGTGAGCCCTGCCGCCAGGAAGCGCCGATGCTGGAGCGCACCTACCAGCAGTACCATAGTGATGGCCTGATGATGCTGGGCATCAATCAGCAGGAAGATATGGGGACGATCCGAGAGTTTGGGTCGGAGTATGGTATCACGTATCCGCTGCTCTTTGATGGCGATATGCAGGTGGGGAGTGTCTATGGCGCGACGCCACTGCCACGCACTTACTTTGTCGATGCGCGCGGCATTGTGCGTTTTGTCTCCATTGGCGAGCTAACACCACAGACGTTGCAGCAAGGGCTGCGGAGCATCGGGCTCTAGATTTGCCCACGAGCATAAGTGCACCGGTTAATGATGGAGAGGTGGATAGGGCATTACCATCTTCAGTGCCAGTTTGGCGTGGATGTCGGCTATCTCCTCTAGCGGCAGGCGGCCATCTGGGTGGAACCAGCTCACCGATGCTGTGGCCATAACCAGCAGGATGTTCGTGGTGACACGTATATCTGGTACCGAGAAGACCCCTTGTCTGACCCCTTCCTCTATCACCTGTCGGAACGTGGCCTGGTACTGATCGCGGTAGGCGAGTATCTGGGCGTAGAGGTCGCCGCTGAGCGCGCGTAGCTCATAGTCGCCGATAAAAGCCTCCAGCGGGCGCTCGCAATGGATACGCACGTGGACACGTACCATCTCAGCCAGTTGTTCTACCGGATTGTCGCTGATGCGTACGGCGACTTTCTGCTCTTCGAGGAGATGTAAGAGCACGCGCTCCATAATAGTGAAGAGCAGGGCCTCTTTCCCCCCAAAGTAGTGGTAGATGGTTGCCGGCTGGATACCGACAGCGGCAGCGATATCGCGGACCGACGTTGCGTGGTACCCACGTTCGCGAAAGAGTCGCACTGCAGCCTGATAGATGAGTTCCTGTGTCTCCGGGCGGTGCACTTCGCGGCGAATAAAGCGTGGAGGGTGGGTAGGTAGCTTCATCTTGTTTCCCCCGATCGATCGTTCCAGGATATAGATAGAACGATCGTTTGATTCTAACGAACAGCTATGTTAAGGATAGCTTGGCACGAAGACGCTGCTGTTGTCAAGAGCAGCAGTCAAGGAAGAACCAGCCGTTGCAACTGTACCCGGTGGCGGCGGCACATTGGGGAGGGTTCTCGCCGTTGGTGGATACTGACCGACGCTCCAGGGGTGCAGGGGAGGATATCTGTGTATACTTGCAGACCCTCTTGACAAGCGCTAGTTCTTCAGGTATATATATAACACTTGTTCGTTTTTATAGAACGAACATTCAGTAGGATAGAATGATCGTTTGTAAAAACCGGCGGTTCTGAGCGACCATCTCAACGGGGCAAGGGTGGCGATTCATCGCGTTCGTAGCGAGGAGGCACTATGAGGCTCTATGCGTTCCACGGCGGAGGGGAAAGGGGCGACATGGCGATCTTCGATCCCTTTGATCCTCATGTTGGCACCAAGGTTGAAATTCCGTACTTTTTCTATCTCATCCAGCATCCAGAAGGGAATGTCCTCTTCGACACCGGCGGTCATCCGGCACTGATAGACAATCCGCGTGCGCGCTTAGGTGCGGCTGCCGATGCGTTCGAGCTGATGATGCGGCCGGGTGATGATGTTGTGAGCAAGCTCGCAGCATTGGGGCTCAAGTCCAGGGATGTCAATCATGTCATCCTTTCCCATCTGCATTATGACCATGCCGGCGGCATCGAGTTCTTTCCCCATGCCACTTTCTATGCACAGCGGGCAGAGCTTATTTTCGCCCACTGGCCGGCAATTTATCAGCGGGCCATTTATGTGCGGGCTGATTTCGATCATCCCGTGCAATGGAAGGAGCTCACCGGCGCCTATGACCTCTTTGGTGATGGGCGGTTGGTCATATTCCCGACACCGGGCCATACACCGGGTCACCAGTCCCTGCTCGTGCAGCTTGAGAGCCAGTCGATCATCCTGGTTGCTGATGCAGCGTATCTCCCAAAGAATATTGCGGAGCGGGTTCTCCCAGCGATTTGCTGGAGTCCGGACGCTATGGTGGCAAGCTGGGAGCGTATCGAAGAGCTCCAGCGCCAGCATCATGCGAGTCTGATCTTCACCCATGACCTGGGCTTTCGTGACAAGACGAAGATAGCTCCTGAGGAGTGGTACGAATGAGTCGGGTTACTCACCGCGATGCCGGGGCACCCTGGAGCGGTGTGCCCCGCACAACGGTCGTTGAGATAGCGCGCCGGGCGTGCGAGCGCGATCCCGAACGGCCAGCGCTGATCTTTGAGGATGGCCTGGTGCTAACGCGGCGCGAGCTGTTGGAACGTGCCGAGCGCTTTGCAGCCTATTTACGCGATCGGGTGGCTCCTGGCGATCGCGTTGCCATCATGTTAAGCAATAGAGCAGAGTTTATGATTGCGTGGCTGGCGGTTGTGGCGAACCGGGCAACGCTTGTATCGATCAACACTGAGGCCCGGGAGTATGATGCTGGGCACATCCTGCGTGACTCGCAGGCGGTGCTGGTCATTGTGGGCGAGGAGGGATACAGCCTGATCCAGCGACTACAGGCCCAGTGTACCAGTGTGCGTGAGATTGTCTATGTCAATGGGCCTGAGCCGCATGGACTTGATGCCTACACAGGAACTGCTGAACGGCTTCCCTTTGCCGGTCTCAACCTGAGTATGCAAGATATCACTAATGTCTACTATACCTCAGGTACTACCGGTGTCCCGAAGGGCTGCATGCTTGATCATGAATACTGGGCACGGTTTGTTGATCTTTTTTTGCGCCTGTATGGTATGAGGCCAGACGACCGGCTGTTGTGCTGCCTCCGCTTCTTCTACGGCGATCCGCCGTGGCAGTTTCTGGCATCGCTCCATAGCGGTGGTTCGCTTGTGGTGATGCGGCGCTTTAGCGTCTCGCGTTTCTGGGATGTGGTTCGGCGGTACGATGTCACGATTCTGTTTGGGATCGCCTCGATACCTAGCTTGCTGCTCAAAGCAGAGCCCGGCCCGTATGACCGCGATCATCGGGTGCGCTACGCGCTGCAAATTGGGGTACCGGCGCATCTTCATCATCAGCTTGTGCAGCGGTGGGGCTTTCCCTGGGTTGAGGGCTATGGGTTGACGGAAACTGGCCTGGTGATTTCCATGCCGCTGGCTTATGCCGATGTAATGACAGGGTCCGGGTCTATCGGTGTGCCCTGTCCGGAGGTCGAGGTGCGGGTCGTTGATGACCAGAACAGCGATGTTGCGGTAGGGCAGCCTGGCGAGATCCTTATTAAGGCGCCGGGGCTGATGCAGGGGTACTTGAACCGGCCCGATGCCACTGCAGAAACATTGCGCGGTGGCTGGCTATACACCGGAGACCTGGGTCGTGCCGACGAGCGTGGCTTTCTCTACTTTGTCGGGCGCAAAAAGGACATTATCCGTCGCAGCGGTGAGAACATTGCAGCGGCTGAGGTGGAGCAGGTGCTGCGATCTCATCCAAAGATTCTGGAAGTTGCGGTGCTTCCGGTGCCGGATGAGCTGCGTGGGGAGGAGGTCAAGGCTTACATTTTGCCGGTCGCCGGTGAGTCTCAGGCCACGTTGCCACCGGAGGAGATCATCGCCTATTGTGCGCAGCGTCTCGCGCCCTATAAAGTGCCGCGCTATATCGTGTATCGGACACAGGACTTTCCCCGCACCCCTTCGATGCGTGTCGCGAAGGACCAGCTTCGTCAGGAACCAGGAGACCCGATCGCTGGGGCATGGGATCGGGAACACGAACTTGGTTGGTAAATAGCGTTTCGACCAGTATCTGTTGGGAGGCAAACCATATGGAAACTACCGCGCCAGTCAGGGTTACTACGCTCAAATCCCACTCGGTCAACCTGTGGGGAGCGGTTGCGCAATCCGCTGCACTCATCGGGCCAGCTGCCGGTGTCACGGCAGGCAATATTTTCGTAGCCGGCTTATCGGGTCCTGCGTCACCCCTTGCTTTTGTCATTGGTCTGATTGTCTGCCTAAGCATTGCCAAGGTGGTGGGGGACTATGCTCGCCAGCTTCCCAGCGCCGGATCGTTCTACACGTACCTGACGAATACCTTCGGCCCTAAGACGGGATTCGTCACGGGTGTCCTGCTTTTTGGGGCATACATTGTGCTCTTGCCCTTTCAACTGTCGTTCTTTGGGTTTTTTACCCAGAATGTTGTTGCTGCCGGTGGTGTGCATATCCCCTGGCAGCTCTTTGCGCTGGCATTAATTGCCCTGAGCACAAGCCTCGCGGTTATCGGTATCCGGCCATCGCTGACTGCCGGGCTTATCGGCCTTACCTTCGAGATGGCAGTGTTCACAATCCTTTCCTTGCTGATCATCGCCCACGGTGGGGCGACGGGCAACTCCATTCAGCCCTTCAATCCGACTGAGAGTTCACAAGGTGTTTCGGGCTTGCTGCTAGCCTGTGTCTTCACCATCTTTGCCTTTGTAGGATTCGAGTCAGCGACGACCCTGGGAGAAGAGGCGCGCAATCCAACGCATACGATTCCACGAGCGGTGCTACTCACCACGTTGCTCGTGGGGATATTCTACGTGCTGGTGGCATATGCTGAGGTTATCGGGTTTGGGCTGTCGCAGTCTGGGGTGCATGCCTTGCAGACGGACCCGATTCCATTCAATACACTGGCTCTCAGGTACGGGAATAGTCTGCTCAGCAGTCTGGTGAATCTGGCAACGATGTCAAGTTTTATCGCGCTGGATATCGTCACGGTCACGGCGGCATCGCGGATGGTTTACGCGATGGGGCGGGATGGTTTGCTCCCACGGATCTTCGGCCGGGTGAACCGGAGGCGCAGCCCGCATATTGCCAGTCTGGCGGTTGGTCTCTTTGGCGTACTCAGCTCCGAGATACTTGGCAGCATTTTCGGACCGGAGAATTGGGCGTCATGGGCAGCGTTCATTGCCACGCTGTTCTTCATTGTTGCCTATGTCCTGCTGAACGCGGGGGTGATCAAATTTTACTGGCAGCATCATCGTTCGGAGTTCCGGTGGCTGCAACATATTGTCTTTCCCTGTGTCGGGCTCGCCGGCATGGGGTTGGTCCTCTATGGCAACGTCTATCCAGTGCCGCCGGCTCCGCTGAGCTACTTTATCTACCTCACTGCGGCGATCATCATCGGGGCTGCGATTATTGCCTGGTGGCTCGAAGCAAAAGATCCACAGGCTGTACAACAGGCTGGCCAGTTGTTTGCAGCGGCTGAGGATGTCGAAGTCGCCGCTGCCCATCCCGGCAACGCGTAGATATATGGCAGGCTGGCTGAAAGAAGGTTACCTATGGGAATACTCACTGAACGAAAAGATCATATCGTCCAGATCACTATCAACCGGCCAGAGGTTCTCAATGCCATGGACCCGGAGACCTATGAGGAGATAGGTAAAGCTCTGGTAATGATTGAGAACGATCCGGAGGTGCGCGTCGGCATTATTACGGGCGCTGGTGACCGGGCGTTCTCTGCTGGTGCCGATATCAAGCGCATGCATGGGGATCGCGAGCGAGAGATGGCATGGGCACCGTGGCGTCCGGATCGGTTTGACTTTGGTCTGGCCACATCCAAGCCTATGATTGCCGCTATCAATGGGTATGCGCTGGCTGGCGGGCTTGAACTGGCACTCCTGTGTGATATTCGTATCGCTGCGTCCCATGCGCAGTTTGGCACGCCTGAGGTGAAGTGGAATCTGCTTCATGGCTATGGCGCGCTCCGGTTGCCACAGATCATTCCCCTTTCTTATGCGATGGAAATGCTGCTGACCGGCGAGTTTATTGATGCGCAGACGGCTTTGCGCCTGGGGCTGGTCAGTCGGGTAGTGCCGGCGGAAGAGCTGCTGCCAACGGCCTATGCCATCGCCGAGAAGATCTGCAATAATGGGCCGCTGGCGGTCCAGATGACGAAGGAGCTGGTCTTACGTGGGCTGAGTAGCTCGCTGGAAGACGCCTTACGCCTGTATAAGGCTTACTACCAGATCATCGGGTATACGGACGATCTGCGGGAAGGTACAGCGGCGTTCGCCGAGAAGCGAGCGCCAGTCTTCCGGGGGAAATAGGGGGAGCCATGTTTCTCAGTCGCACAGGCCATGTTTGATCAGGAGATGAGAGGGATAGATGGTTATTGACATTCGTATTAAACCGCCGCTCAGGGATACAGCGAGCGATCCCGAGGTGCAGATCCCACCAGAGTATATGCGGTATGACGATCTGTATGGCTATCGCACATTGATGAACCTGACTGTGGTGGATCTTATCCAGGAGATGGAGCGGTTTGGCGTAGCGGAGAGTATCTTGCAGGCTGAGCATGAGTGGGGACCGGAAGATGAAGTGTGGAACGATCGTGTTGCGGCAATTGTCAGAGCACACCCGGAACGCTTTGCCTGCGGCTTTGCCAGCGTGGATCCACGGCGTGGCATGGCTGCGGTGCGTGAAATTGATCGGGCATATCACGAGCTGGGCTTGCGCGGGGTTGTTTTTGAGCCTGGCTTCCTGAAGATCCGGCCGACCGATCCGCTCTGCTACCCGATATACGCGAAGTGTATCGAGCTGAGGATTCCCGTTGGCCTGCATACCGGCATTAATTTCTCGTCTCATGGTCCCATTGAGTACGGGCGCCCCGCTCTTGTTGATGTGGTGGCCTGTGACTTTCCCGAACTCATCATTATCTGTCACCACGGCGGCTGGCCCTGGCCGCATGAGACGCTGGCGGTGGCCTGGAAGCATAAGAATGTCTATGTGGAGTTTGGGGCGATCGCCCCAAAGTATCTGGTATCTGGCGGCGGATGGGGGGATACTGTCCACTTTATGGATACGGTGCTGAGGGACCGGATCCTCTTTGGCACCGATTGGCCGATGCTGCGCTACGAGCGGGCTCTTGCGGAAATTGATTCCCTGCCTTTGCGTGACTCTGCGCGTGAGGCGTATTTATATGGCAATGCCAAAGCACTGCTCGAACGCATCCTTTAATGCGTTGCAGCTCTCAGGCAAGGCTGATGCAGTGCGCTGCGCTCTGGTGGAGATGCAGACCAGGCGGTTTACCATGTTCTACTCGCCCCAATTTTGCTGCTTTGAAGGGGCGCTTCGTGCATATACTGCTGTGCCAGTTGGTGCGACATCCTGTGCGTGCACCTCATCAGATGGGGCTTGACCGGTGGCCTGTGATCCATTATAGTGAGCGCGATGCGGGTGGCAGTGGTGAGTGCCTGCTGGGATGACGCCGGTCATTTGGAGATAGCCTCATGAAAGGGAACGAGCATGCATGATGAGCGCGAACGCTTGCTGATCCGTTATGGGCGTAATTTTGCGCCGTTCACCGTTGCGCGGGCATTCGGTGCGTGGATTGAAACGACGGATGGACGGCGTATTCTCGATTTCACCTCTGGCCAGATCTGCTCGACTATCGGCCACAACCATCCCCGGATCGTGGCCGCTATTCAGCGATCGCTCGCGGAGGTCATCCACCTCAATTCCTGGATGCTCTCAGAACCGGTTCTGGCTCTGGCAGCGCGGCTCGTTGGACTATTGCCGCCGTCGCTGAACCGGGTTATCCTGCTGAACACCGGTGGCGAGGCGAATGAAGTGGCCTTGCGCCTGGCGAAGATGCATACTGGTCGCTTTGAGATCGTGGGGTTGACACGGAGCTGGCATGGCTTGCAGGCAGGGGTGGCCTCGCTCAACCTTGCTGGCGGCCACGCCGGGTATGGTCCGCTGATGCCCGGCACGCTCACGCTCCCTGCTCCCTATGCATATCGTTGCCCTATTCGCCACTGTAACGGCACCTGTGACTGCACCTGCCTGGAGGCCGGGTTTGAGGTGATTGATCAGCAGTCGGTGGGCGCGCTCTGTGCGGTCATCGCCGAACCGGTGCTGTCGGCAGGCGGGATTATTGTGCCGCCACCGGATTACTTTCGGCGTTTGCATGCGCTGTGTGCTGAGCGTGAGATGCTGCTCATTCTGGATGAGGCGCAGACGGGCTTTGGTCGGCTCGGCACCATGTTCGGTTTTGAGTTGTACGGGGTGGTACCGGACATTCTGTCTGTTTCCAAGACGCTTGGTGGTGGTGTCCCGCTTGGCGCGACGATCACCTCTGCCGAGATCGAGGCAGATTGCTATGCCAAAGGCTTCATGCATGTCACTTCCCACGTCTCTGATCCGTTGCCAGCAGCAGCCGGACTGGCGGTTATTGCGGTCATCGAGGAAGATGGTCTGGTTGAGCAGGCACGGCGGCGCGGTGAGTATCTGCTGGCGCGCTTGCGTGAGCTTCAGGAGCGCCATGAGCAGATCGGCGATGTGCGCGGGCAGGGGCTGCTGGTCGGGATCGAGCTGGTTGAGGATCGGGTGACTAAGAAGCCGGCGGATGCGCTGGGAGTAGCAGTTGCTGATGAGTGCCTGCGGCGCGGCCTGTCGATGAACATTGTACGTTCCACCGGAGGGATGTTGAATTGCTTCCGTATGGCACCGCCGCTCTCAGTGACGGAGAGCGAGATTGACACGGCGATAGAAATTATCCACGATTCGCTGGTGGCGGTGCTGGCATCCTCTGCCCATCTCCATGTGTCAGTATAGCCCTGCATCGAAGCAAGGAGAGATACTCCTCCAGGGATAGGTCACCGGGCAGATATCTGCCCGGTGACCTATCCCCGATGGGCGAGATCATCGGGACCAGACTCAGTCTCCCTAAGCTCCTCTTGACCTATCCTCCTCTCCCTGCCCTTTTTCTGGCCGATAGCGGCGGGCCTTCTCTCCCCCGGTCTCGTATAGGGATATGGCGGCAAAAAAGCTGCTACTGGAGGGTGGGATGAAATGTTGTTCATCTCAGCAGGCAATATTGCACACCACAATGTGCCGGCGCGGGGTCCCTCTCCGGGGGATTGCACGGCTCACTATTCCATCGTATAATGCGGCGACCGGGGCAAGAGGAGGGTGTAAGAATAGGGGCCGGATAACGCTGATAGTTTACTGAGTTATTGGCTGTTGCGCAGATCGGCAGAGAGGTTCGCGCGTGATTTCCGAACACGACCAGTCACCAAGGGCTGTAGTTGATATACTTGCCAGGTTGCTTCAGGCACAGCCAGCGCTGCGCGATTTACTCGAGCAGACACAGCTTCCGATGGTGATAGTGGACGCACGGCGAGCTGGCTTTCCAGTTGTCCATGCCACGTCAGCGGCACAAGCGCTTCAGACTGATCCGAGCCGGCCCCTGGTGGGCCGTACGTGGTTAGATTGCTTCCCGGAGGGACAGGCATCAGGGATTATGGGGCTGTTTGCGGAGGTTGTACGTACCGGTGAGGCCTGTGAGACGCCACAGTTTACGTTACCGGCTGGTCATATTCCTGGCGCTGGTGTGACTGATGTCGATGGCACGACGTGGTGGCGCTGGCGCATCGCGCCACTGCGCGATCCTGATGGGGTGGTTGGCTCGCTGCTGGTAATAGCGGTGAATGTGACTGCTGAAGTGTTGCTGGAGCGGGAGCGAGCAGAGCACGCCAGGGTGGTTGCGCAGGCGGAGATGCGCGCCGCCGAGCTGGAGGCGGTAATCACGGGCATGACCGATGCCTTCTGGATTCAGGATGCTACCGGTCGTGTGTTGACGTACAACGCGAGCGCCTGGCGGATGGCCGATCTGAACCGCGATGGCGGTGGGCCATTTTATACAACGGCTGAGCTGTTCCAGCGTATTGAGGTTCTGGATGTAGATGGTAAGCCATTTACACCGGCGATGCTCCCTTCGGTGCATGTTTTCTCCACCGGCCAGCCAGCATCGGTGCGAACCCTGCATGTGCGCAATATTCGCACGCGGCGCGAGTTCTGGGTTTCTATTGCGGGATCACCGGTTCTTGACTACGATGGCAGGCTCATTGGTGCGGCAATGATCGCTCGTGATGTGACGGAGTTGCGCCAGATTGGGGCGCTCAAAGACACGTTCCTTTCGATCGTTGCCCATGAGCTGCGGACACCGCTCACTTCGATCAAAGGCTATGCCCAGCTCGCCCTGCGCCAGGCTGGTCGCCTGGGGACGCCCAATCCTACCCTGGAAACAACCCTTACCAGGATTGTTGATCAGGTGCAGCGCCTGACTCGCCTGGCCGATGATCTGCTGGATGTGACTCGTGCACAGAGTGGCCAGCTTCATTTGCGACTCACCGACTGCGATCTGGCGGTGATCGTCAGTGGCTGTGTTGAGGAGCAGCGCCTGAGTAGCGATCGGCGGATAGATCTGGTGCTGCCTGGAGGGCCAATAGTCCTTCGTGCCGATCCGGACCGCCTGCGCCAGGTGGTAAACAATCTGCTCAATAATGCGCTCAAGTATTCAGACCCGGATACATCGGTGCAGGTGTCTGTGCGCTTAGATAATGATGAGGCTGTAATTGCTGTGCGCGATGCGGGCCCCGGTATCCCTATTCCTGAACAGGAAGCAATCTTCGCTCTCTTCTATCGGGTTCAGGGAACAGCGGCGAGCGGGAGGACGGGTCTGGGGTTAGGATTATACATCTGCCGCATGCTGGTTGAGCAGCATGGTGGCCGGATCTGGGTGGAATCGCATCCGGGTGAGGGATCAACATTTTATGTTGCGCTGCCACGACAGGGACAGGAGCTCTCTGCCGCAGGGTAGCTGGCAGAGAGCACTATTCCAGGGTCAGCGGGGGGTAATGGTCCGCTGCGATCTGGCGCAGCAGCGCTGCTTCGGCTTCGGTCCAGGGTTCGGTTACCAGCCGGATGCCTAGGCGCCTGGACAGGGCTGCTTCAAACAGGCTGATCAGTTCCTCTGGTGCCATATCTCTTCCCAGAAACTCATCCAGGCCAGCGGCGCGTTCATGCAGCACCTGGATGAGGGTGGCACGGTCCGCTGGTGCGACGTTAAGCAGGGCTACCAGACGTTCAACTTCCCAGCGCAGGAGGACACCGGCCTGGAAGAGGTAGCCAGCACGGCGACGCACCTGGTCCAGCCCGATCACTTTGCGCCCGGCGATCACCACTTCATAGGGCGAGAGGGTGCCGTAGCAGGCGAGACGGGCCAGCATATCTTCGTGAGTGGCTGGACGGGTGCGTGGCGCATGCGCCTCTGCCGGGGAGACGATGTGCGCCGGCAGATCCAGTGCATGGAGTGTGGTCATCCATATTTCGCCAAGCCAGCGGTATGCATTGACGATATCATGGCCGGCGAGCGGGTGGCCCGGCGGCAGGAAAATGTCCTGGCCTAGATTCCATTGGCTGAAGTAAACGACCGTCCCACCGGCAGGCCGTTTGTAGACGGGCACACCGGTTGCATGGCATGCAGCAGCATCCACCGCCGGCGCTTTCTGGCCAGCACCCAGCACCAGCGCGGGGGGTGTGCCGAGATACCAGGCGAGGACCGGGCGGCCCGTGGTGGCGATATTGCCAAGGATGAATTCGATCCGTGCCAGATGCTCGCTCATTGGCGCGGCATGCAGCGGCAAGCGCCGCCAGGTTTCAGCGTTGTCAGAATCGGTCATAGCACTCCTTTCAAGATGCCGGCGAGATGCCCATATCCCTCAGGATATGGTGCAGGATACCTGGACTATCGCGCAAACGTAGCGCATGTGGCTCCGGCGCGACGCTGTCTGCCTGAAAACCATCATCGTGTGCTGAAGCTTGCTCCTACAGGCAAGCAGTGTGGTTCTCCAGCATTTCCTGGCCGGCGGAAAGTTGATGTGACAGGTTGCCTGATTCATGCAAGCCCCCGCAGGATGACACGTGTTGCCAGGGCAATGCGGTGTGCCAGGTCAGCATGGCCGGTGCGTGTCAGGATGGTCAGCCGCGCATGGGGCAACAGCGCGGCCAAGCGGCGGCCATGCTCCAAAGGGATGAGATGATCGTTGGCGGCGAAGATGAGCGCGGTGGGAATGGTGATGGCGCGCAGTTCATCATCGGTGAGCGCCTCCGAGCCATCGGCGAGGCCACGCAAGATGGGGCGCAGCGCGCCAAATTCCGGCTTGAATGAGCGCCAGATGTCGCGCACGGCCATCGCTGGCAGGGACAGATGGCGATAGAAGAGAGCCTCGATCAGCAGCCGCATACCCTCTGGCTGTGATGGTGTGATATACTGCTCCACTTCATCGGGTGTATAGGTTGTGATGCGTAGCCCGGTGGAGGCAATTAATACCAGGCGGATGATGCGATCCGGGATCTGTTGGGCCAGGCGCAGGGTGATGACACCGCCCATGGAGATGCCGGCAACCGCAAGTGGTCCATCTATCCCCAGCTTCGGCAGCGCTTCCACCAGCACTGCGGCCACGCGCCGCGCCGACATTTCATCTGGGTGCAGCACGCTTGCGGACTCGCCCAGGCCGGGCAGTTCGGGGGCAATGATACGATAGTGCCGAGCCACGCCTGGCAAGCATGCACCCCAGTCGAGTAAAGTGCCGCCCAATGCGCCATGGAGGAACAGCACCGGCTGGCCGCCCCCGCCCACATACGCGCGCAGTGTGCCAGGTCCCAGGGGCACATCTATGGGATGGATACCAGCCCGCGCCAGCCGTTGAGCAATGCCCCAGCGCAGTGTTGCAATGATCATCGAGTCTCGCAGCATGTCATCGTTAGGATCGGCATGTGACCGATCCATTGGTTATTATACCGTTTTTTGCAGGTGTCTGGACCTGGCTTCCGGTTTTGCGATAGCCTGGTTATTCGGTTCTCAGGTACTTTTAAGCCTGACATACTATGTTAACAGCGATAAGTAGCAGGATTTAACCCATCGAGCAGTGATTTGCAAGGAGCGCACCGATGTTGCTCATTCATGCGTTAGCACACAGGGAGAGGCGCAGGTTTTCTCTCCGTTTGGGGCATACCGGCCTGGCAATGGTCGTGTTGATCGCGCTGCTGGCGGGCACTGGCTGCCAGCAGCCGCCGCCACAGCATGCTGTTACCAGAACCGGTATTCACAAGATCCAGCATGTCATCATCATCTTTCAGGAGAACCGCTCCTTCGATTCCTATTTTGGAACCTATCCTGGGGCGGATGGTATTCCGATGCGGAATGGAGTGCCCACAGTCTGCGTGCCCGATCCACGAACGGGGCAGTGTGTGAAGCCCTATGTGGACCATCAGGACGTGAACGGCGGCGGGCCACACGAGGCGGCCGCTTCGGCGGCGGATATTGATGGGGGAAAGATGGATGGTTTCATCAAGGAGGCTGAGCTGGGCCGGCGTGGCTGCACGAATCCAACCATTCCGGTCTGCACGAATAGTCGGGCGCCGGACGTTATGGGGTACCATGTGGAGAGCGATATTCCCAACTATTGGGCCTATGCGCGGCACTTCGTGTTGCAGGATCATCTGTACGAGTCGGTTCACTCCTGGAGTTTCCCCTCGCATCTCTTCCTGGTCTCCGCCTGGTCGGCTACCTGCCGCAATGCCCAGGATCCGATGAGCTGCGTGAGTGCACTGATGCCGAAGGACCGAACCCTGCGTGATCCGACGCCCTTCGCCTGGACAGATATCACCTATCTGCTTGATAAGGCGCATGTGAGCTGGGTGAACTATCTCGATCATGGCGCAGCGCCAATTGATGGTGTGCACGTGGGTCGGAGCGGTGTGCCCAAGATCTGGAACGTACTGCCCGGTTTTACCGATGTCCATCAGGATGGGCAACTCGGCAACATTCAGGATCTCAGCAATTTTTATGTGGCGGCCCGGGCCGGTACCCTACCGGCGGTCTCCTGGATCTTTCCCGACCCCGCTGATAGCGAGCATCCTCCTGCCAGGGTGAGTCAGGGTCAGAGCTATGTCACCGGTCTGATTAATGCGGTGATGCAGGGTCCCGACTGGGATAGCAGTGCTATCTTCCTGACGTGGGATGACTGGGGCGGCTTCTACGATCATGTGGTGCCGCCAGACGTGGATCAACTCGGTTATGGCATTCGCGTGCCGGGCCTGGTGATCAGCCCCTATGCCAAACAGGGTTATATTGATCATCAGACGCTGAGTTTTGATGCTTATCTGAAGTTTATCGAGGACGATTTTCTGGGTGGGCAGCGTCTGGATCCCAGGACGGATGGCCGTCCAGATAGTCGCCCGGTTGTGCGTGAGAATGTGCCGCAGCTCGGCGATCTGACGCAGGATTTCGATTTCAATCAGGCGCCACGCCCACCGCTGATTTTGCCGGTGCATCCTCAGACAACCCTCATCATGGGGGCAGGCCAGGCACCATAGGGGGTGGAAAGGGCAGTTTTCGGCCTGGGACATGCAGCATGGAGGAAGCCGAGCTATTGTCGCATTGGCATCTAACTTGCGGTGGCGATACAATGCTCATAAGGTATCCCGTGTGTCATCGCCAGCTAGCTTTCAGGAGACAGAAGCCTATGCAGGTACCCATGTTGCCTATTCGTTTCTTACGCCGAACTGCCCAGTTATATGCGGCGAAGACGGCCGTCATCTGTGGGGATGAGTGCTTCACCTACGCGCAGTTCCAGGACCGTATCAATCAGCTCTCGCATGCGCTGCGGCGCCTGGGTGTTGGTCAGGGTGACCGTGTTGCCTATCTTGCTTTGAATTGTCATCGCCTGGTAGAGGGCTATTATGGCGTGCCACAGATCGGTGCCATCCTGCTCTGTCTGAATATCCGGCTCAATCCACAGGAAATTGCTTTTATCCTGAACGATGCGCAGCCGAAGGTTTTAATTCTCTCCCAGTCGCTGGCCTCTGTCTGGGAGGCTATTCAAGGCCAGTGTCCCAGCGTGGAGCATGTGATCATTATGGAAGGTCGTCTGGCGGATCACGACTGGCCCGGTTACGATGAAGTTATTGCCGCGGAGCCGGTCACGACACCCCCAGTTCCAGAGATTGATAAGAACGATGTAGCGGAGCTGTTCTATACCTCAGGGACGACGGCTGGCAGGCCGAAAGGTGTCATGCTGACGTATCGCAATCTTTATACACACACGCTTTCTACCATTATTGCCGCGCAATTGACTGATACTGTTGTGCAACTGGTTGGCACGGTGCCCCTCTTCCATGTGAACGCCTGGGGAGCACCGCACTATCTGGTTGCTGTCGGGGCTACTCAGGTGGTGGTGCCACGGTTTGATCCACAACTCTTCTGCGAGGTTGTGCAGCGTCATCGTGTCACCCATGTGCTGATGGTCTCGACGATGCTCAATGCGCTGTTGAATTATCCCGATCTGGATCGGTATGATCTCTCCAGTTTGCAGAAGGTCAATCTTGGTGGTGCACCGGCTCCCTATACACTCATCGAGCAGGGGCGGCGGCGGCTGAAGTGTGAGTGCCTTATGGGCTATGGATTGACGGAGACCTCGCCAGTCATCTGTCTGGCCACGATCAAGAGCACGCTGTTGGACCGGCCACAGGAGGAGAAGGATCGGCGCCAGGCGATGACCGGCCTGCCGGTGATCACCGTGGACATCGAGATCTTTGACGATCAGGGCCGGCCGGTGCCGCATGATGGCAAGAGCATAGGAGAGATCTGGGTGCGTGGGGATGTGGTGATGAAGGGCTACTGGAATCGTCCGGAGGAGACGGCTGCTGTCTTCCGTAATGGCTGGTTCCTCACCGGGGATATGGCGACGATAGACCCCGAAGGATACATCAATATTGTGGATCGCAAGAAAGATATTATTATCTCCGGCGGAGAAAATATCTCAACAGTAGCTGTCGAGGATGTGATCTATCGCCATCCGGCAGTGCAGGAAGCTGCCGTCATTGGTGTGCCAGATCCCAGGTGGGGCGAGACGGTGAAGGCGATTGTGGTGCGGAAGCCGGGCCAGTCGTTAACGGAGGAGGAGCTGATCCAGTTCTGCCGCCAGTATCTGGGAGGATTTGAGGTGCCACGCTCGGTAGATTTTGTGGATGAACTGCCAAAGACGGCTACCGGCAAGATTGTCAAGCAAGAGTTGCGTGAACGGTACTGGCGGGGTCATGAGAGCAGGGTGATTTAGGTTGTGGACAGTTTCGGAAAGGTCAGGCAGGGCGATGAAATGGCTGGAGAAACTGACCCCATCTTCTTTCTCTTTTCCACCAGTACGCTCGCACCTCTCCAGCACGATGAAACGGTTGGAGAAGCTGATGACCACTTCTGATCAGCTATTGCACGTAGCCTATGCTGGTGATACAGCCCCGGGCAATGGGGGGCCGGGCAAGGTACGAGATCAAGATGTGCCGCATCAGCATGGGAGTGGAGAATCGTCACCTATGAGCAAGGCTGCCTTAACAGGAGGAGAAAAGATGTTGCTCACCACACGTGCGCAGCTTATCGCCGACCTGCGTGCAGCGGGCATTGCCGAGGGAGCCATTATGGCTGTCGCACAGGCGACGGCTCCCGCTCGCCATGAGCGACGGGTTGCTGAGGTCCTTACCGCTTTGGGGGGAGTGCCCACAGTTGGACCGGCACGGGCGCGATTTGTCATGCAGCTCATCTGTGAGTTGCATGGCGTTGGTGGGACCGCTGATCTTTCCGGTAGTGCGACCTTGCGGATGCCATGGGCTCGTGGTCTGGGTAAGGGTCGCAAGCACGCTATGGATGGTAGTGCCTGGGCGGCAGCTATTCTGGACGCATTCAAGCGCTCTTATCGCCAGTTCTTGCTGCCGCAAGCCTCTGAGCACTGGCTGACCGTTATCCGACCAGAGGTTCTGGGCTTTGCGGTCGCGCTCGATGCTGAGGGCAATGGTCGGGCTCTTCAGGAGTTGGGGACATGGATTCCTGCGCCAGATGAGGCCCGTTGGGCATGTGCGCTTGCTCTGCGTGCTTTGCTGGGCGCCCTGGAGCTTCCTGCTCCAGCGCCGGCGGAGCCATTTGCCCGGATCATGCCTCATCTTGCATTCGATGGCTCGGCGATTGCCTGGTCACGGCTGGTCGAGCGGCTCGAGGAAAGCAAAGCAGCCGCGGAGTCCCACGAGCGCGAGGCTCCGGCGGGTATTGGTGGCGTCAGTCCAGAGACATCCTGAGCGCATTGTTACCTGTTCGCGCGGCTGACGAAGATTCGCGCTGACACACCAGGCTGCTTTTCTGCTCTGATCGGGAGTGTTCCTCTGGAGGGATGGTGGGATACCATGAACACGCTGGATTTATTTCGCCTGGATGGGAAGACAGCCATTGTCACCGGTGGGGGGCGTGGGCTGGGTCAATATATTGCTGAGGCGCTTGCCGATGCCGGGGCGCAGGTTGTCATCTGTTCGCGCAAAGTGGAGGCCTGTGAGCAGGTGAAGCAAGAGATCGAGCGAAGGGGTGGGAGAGCCCTTGCTCTGGCCTGTGATATCACTCAGTTTGGTGATATCGAGCGGGTGATCGGGGCCACACAGGAGGCTTTTGGGGCGATTGATATCCTGGTGAACAACAGTGGAGCGACATGGGGAGCACCGGCTGAGGAGATGCCTCTGGATCGCTTCCGGTGGGTGGTGGATGTCAACGTCAATGGCACGTTTATGATGTCACAGGCAGTGGGCAAGACGATGATCGCGCGTGGCAGAGGGGGCACCATCATCAACATTGCATCGGTCGCCGGGCTGGTCGGCGGCCACCCGGAATACATCCAGGCAGTGGGCTACCATGCCAGCAAAGGGGCGATCGTCAGTATGACCCGGGATCTGGCCACCAGCTGGGCGCGCTATGGCATCACGGTAAACGCTATTGCGCCAGGTTGGTTTCCGACCAGAATGTCGGGGGCCCTGGTGGAGCGATACCGCGATCTGATGCTTTCCCATATCCCGCTCAAGCGGTTTGGCAGGCCGGAGGATATTCAAGGAGTTGTGGTGTTTCTGGCCTCGCCGGCGGCGGCCTATATGACCGGTCAGGTGATCGTGGTCGATGGCGGATCGGTGGTGTGGTAACAGTGAACGTCACCAGCAGCAAAGATACCTGGAGCAACATGGGATCGCTTTGATGTTCAGGAACGGGAGGGTGGTAGCGGCAGCGCCTTCCGGCTAACCACCCTCCCTTTTTTGCAAACTCAAAAGACTTCGCGGGAGTGAAGACAGGTCCTTATAACCCTTTGGCCTGCGCTGCCTCCAGTTCGCGCTGGCGCAGCTCGCGGCGCAGGAATTTGCCGGTCGGCGTCTTGGGCAGCTCCGGCAGGATCTCTACGGCGCGTGGAACCTTATAGGCGGCCATGCGTTCCCGAATGTAGGTGATGAACTCGTCAGGGGTCACTTTGCCCTCATAGTCGCGCTTAAGCGCGACGAAGGCTTTGGGCACCTCGCCCCGATAAGGATCAGGTATACCGACGACTGCCGCTTCACGCACCGCTGGATGGGTGTAAAGCATATCCTCGACTTCACGTGGCCAGACTTTATAGCCAGAGACGTTGATCATGTCCTTGCTGCGGTCCATGATGTAGAAGTAGCCACGCTCGTCCATAGTGCCGACGTCACCGGTATGTAGATAGCCATCGGTGAAGTTCTCGCGGGTCGCATCCGGGCGCTGCCAGTATCCGGGGACCACACCAGGTCCTTTGGTATAGAACTCGCCCAGTTCACCCGGTGCCACATCCTCGCCGGTTGCCGGGTCCACTACCCGCACGATAAAGCCCGGAACCGGGACGCCGACGGAGAGCGCGCCTGTTGTTTTGTCTACTGGCGCGCGCTTGCCCATTGGCACGGCATGTGAGGGCGATGTTGTTTCGGTCAGTCCATAGATGTTGTGAATATAAGCGCCGGTCAGTCGCTCGAAGTGCTGGACTGTGCCCTCGGATACCGGCGCGCCGCCGCTATAGACCTTGGTCAGGGAAGAGAGGTTGCGCCTGGTGATATCGGGATGGTCCATTAATGCCAGGAAGACGGTGATGGAGGCGACGGTGAAGGTGCCATGCCACTTCTCAATAAGGCGCAGCACTTCCCCGGCGTCGAAACGGTAGCACATGATGATCGGCATGCCGGTTAGTGCGGCGACGGCGACATGAGCGATAGCGCCCGTGATGTGGAAGAAAGGCGCCACCCCGACAACCACATCGTGCTCATCCAGCTGCATCCAAGTGCGGTAAACTTCGGCATTATAGACAACGTTGCGGTGGGTATTCATGGCGCCCTTAGGACGACCAGTAGTGCCTGATGTGTAGGAGAGCAGCGCTACGTCGTCCAGCCCCAGGTCAGGCGGGTCGAGCTTGCGTCCATCGTACTGGCGTACCAGCGTGGCCAGGTCGTGGGTGCCTGTAAAGGATTGCTTGCGTGCAGAGGCAAGCATGGCCGGTACCGGATGGTTGCCAAGGTAATCGAGCTCGCTGGTGGTGATCACATGCTGGACCGGGGTCTGACCAATAGCGTTGCGGGCGACGCTCTCATAGAGCGATTCGAGGCAGACGAGAGCGACAGAGCCGGAGTCGCTGAGGTGATAGGTCAGCTCGTATTCCTTGAACATAGGATTCAAGGGCACGACGATGGCTCCAGCTTTCCAGGCGCCGTATTCGGCAATGAGGTATTGCGGGATATTTTGCAGGTAGAGCGCTACGCGGTCGCCGCGCTGCACACCCCTGTCGCGTAATGCTACGGCGAAGGCGTCGCTCATACGGTCCAGCTCGCCATACGTAATCATATGGTCAAAGTAGTAAATAGCGGGCGATGCTGGCTGTTTCGTCGCGGTGTTTGTCAGCATCGCGACGGCGTTCGGGAAGGGGGGGGTAAGATCCGGCGGGACCCATTCAGGGTACTCTTGCAGCCAGGGGCGCTTCAGGTACACATCGGTCTTTGCGGTGCTCATCGTTCAGCTCCTTCTCTTTTGCCATGTAGCACGAGTCTTGTCGCTGGTAGCGCGCCACAACTATCCTAGCCTACGAGATGATCACACAGCCTTCCCGGGATTTGAGGGAGGGGACAATTCTAACATATTATATTGTGCACGATGCCGCGATGCAAGGAAGCCGGTTGCAAAGTATGCCGGCATAGCCTATGCTGACAAGATGTTCTGGCATATCTTGATAGTAGAGGAGGTTATACTGGCTGATGGGTGTTACACTGTCACCGAAGGTGCGAGCGCTGTTGGAGGCTCCCAATTTTGGCAGCCTGGCAACGATCATGTCCGACGGGTCGATCCATGTGACCCCTGTCTGGGTGGATCACGATGGGGAGCATGTGCTGTTCAATACGTCGGAGGGGCGGCAGAAGCTTCGTAACCTGCGCCGTGACAGCCGGGTAGGGCTGGCAGTCTTCGATATGGGTAATCCCTATCATTATGTTAGCATCCGTGGCCATGTTGTAGAGATGACGCACCAGGGTGCTGTGGAGCACATCAATAAGCTGGCCAGGAAATATCTGGGCGTCGATCAGTATCCCTATCTCCAGCCTGGAGAGCAGCGCGTGATCGTCCTTATTGAGCCGGAGCACGTCTCTGTGAGCTAGCCAGGCGTATTTCTTCTTCCTGGCTCTGCTCTCATACGCCGGTGTCCCTCTCCCAGCGGGAGAGGGGGAGGGCCGCACCCCCGTTCTCGCTATGCTCACCGTGCTTCACGGTAGTGGAGAAGGGGAATAGTGCTGCCTGCGGCGGCCTTCCTTCTTTCCTGCCAGGGACAAGCGCAGCGAGGAGGTCAGCTCTCAGGGAAGGTGGTTGGGGAGCGGTGCTGGGGGCACAGGCAGGATGCCCGTGCCCCAGGCACCGGGCCGTGCCACATGCCCATTCGTGCCCAGCGCGCAAAAAGGTCAGGGGGAGAGGAGGCCGGGTGACAGATGGGCCTGCATTCCCAGGGCTGTAGCATTATCAGTGGCGTTCAGGAAAAGATCCAGAAGCGAGAGAAGAGATATTGGCCAGACAGGGCCAGGAGCAACAGCACGGCGCCGAAGCCACGCAAGAACCGTCGCGACCAGATCTGGCGTGGCGGGTCCAGATCCGGAAGGCCATCGTTGGCCGTTGCAACGCCGGTGAGCTGTCGATAGGGCTTGCTCCCGATCACGCGCCGGTAGTATTTGACGAGGGCATAGATGAGCTTGTTCGGGCTGATGAGCAGCAGGACAGCGGTATAGATGAAATAGAGGATCACTAGTTCAACCACGACGAAAATGATCAGGTGGTTGATATCGGCGGCCAGCACTGGCCCAATTGTGTTCGTCGTCACCTGGCCGAGAACCTGAAGCAGTCCGATCACCGCCAGTGTAACGGCAATGGCACCAATGATAAGATTACGACGACCACTCATAATCCTCCTCCTCAACATCCTCTAAGAGCCTGTTCTGCTGAATAGATTAGCATGCGCGTCAACCAATATGCACCTCGGCCTGTCTACAGATTGTCAGATGATCTTAAAGATGAGATAATGCTGGTGGCCCTGGATTGCTGTTAATGTGCGTGGAGGCTAGCCTGGCTAGCAGAAAGGACGGGAAAGTGTATCTGCGCTGCTTTCGCTGGATCGGCATTGCTTTGCTTTGTGTTAGTCTGGATGTGCTGTTGGGAGTATTGCCAGCAGGTGCAGTGCCCCCAGCTCAACATGTCCTCCAGGGGCATCCAATTCTCCCGGAGGGATCGCGCCAGGCAGTGCCTAGGCTGGTCAGTACGGCTACAGTCCTGCCAGTCCATACTATTGGTCACCGCATCGTTGTGCCACCGCGTCCGGCCCCGGCCGGTGAGAGATATAGGGGGCCTGTTCCGCATGGAGGGGCTATTACAATTACCCTTCCAGCGGGCAATCGCTCGCCGAATATTATTTCCCATGCTAGCTTTGCGGGCCAGAGCCAGGATGGGTGGGAGCCATCGGACTCCAATGCCAGCGCTGGCCCGTATGATGTGGTGGAGACAGTCAACGAAGAATGGGCCATTTACGGACGCTCTGGTGGTCAGGAGTATCAAACATCGTTTGATGCCTGGTTTGGGCAGACCATCTCGCTCTTCGATCCGAAGGTGATCTATGATCCCTGGGGCGGCCGCTTCATTATGCTGGTTGACACCGGCAGCAGCCTGTTGCTCTCTGTTTCCCAGCAGAGTGATGCTTTTGGCAACTGGTGTAATTACACCTTCCCAACGGTGAGCGGCCTCTTTGCTGACTACCCGCAGCTTGGTGTCGATCCTCAGGGCATTTATTTTACAGCGAACCTGTACGGCAGTACCTTTGACTATGCTGAGCTCTTTAATGCCAACAGTGCGGAGATGGAGAGCTGCCAGACGACCAGTTATTACTACTGGACGAACCTGAAATATCCTGATGGAAGCTCAGCGTTCACTGTCGTACCGGCTATTACGCATAGTGCAGCATCCTATGAGTATCTGGTGAGCTCCTACGCTGGTGGTGGCTGCTCATTCGCTATCTGGGATCTGACAGGCTCGCTGTTGTATGGCAGCTACAAGGTCAACTCACGCTGCTATAGTCCGCCGCCGCCAGCTGCGCAGCCGGGAACGACAACAACTATCGAGACGCTCGATAATCGTCTCTACCAGGCCAGTTACCTGAATGGGCTCCTGGATATTGCCACTGCCAGTTCCTATAATTGGGGTGGGGGCAATATCAATGCAGTGGTCATGTGGTTTAAGATCAATCCCGGTACCCTTACTATGACACAACAAGGTAGCTTTGGCCGGTCTGGCTATTGGGTGTTCTTTCCTGGTTTCGAGCAAGATAGCAATGGCAATGCAGTGGTCGTCTTTGATGTTTCCAGCGTATCGGTCTATCCAAGCATCTATTATGTTGGGATGACGGCGAGCGGTGGCATCGAAAACAAGACGGCTTACGTGCTTGCGCTGGGTGTCAGCTACTACACAGATGGGAATCCGACAGCTCGTTGGGGTGATTTCCAGTCTGCTATGCTGGATCCAACAGATGCTACACAGATCTGGATCACCGGTCAGTATGCTGCGGCGACGAACACCTGGGGTACCTGGATGGGAGATATCAGCGCTTGAAGGCATTGTTGCCAGTTACTGCTGGGATTACACGATCAGACTACCAGGATGGAGGGTTGGTAGCTCTGTCTGCTGTATCCCTGGAGCATGCCTATTCGTGAGGAAGCAAGGTGGGTGAGCAAGCGATCATTGGCCAGATTGCGGCTCTCTGGCGCTATCCGGTTAAGTCCATGGGGGGCGAGTCGCTGGTCAGTGCTCTGATCACTGACCAGGGTTTGATCGGTGACCGCGCCTTTGCCCTGAGCGATCCGGCTACTGACGACTTCCTGACTGCGCGTGAAGTGCCGGCGCTCTTCCAGTACCACGCCCACTATGGTGCTGTGCCGGCGCCGGCGAGCTATGAGCCGGTACGCATCGGTTTTCCTGATGGCAGCGAACGATCATCCGCTGACCCCGATCTGGAGGCAGTCCTGGCTGCTGACCTGGGCTGTCCTGTGCGGCTCATTCATCAGCCCGGTGAGTTGTTTGACTCGCGCCCGCTTCACCTCATTACTACTGCTGCTCTGCATACCCTCGAGCAGCGCTGGGGGAGGATCCTCGATCCGCGCCGCTTTCGTGCCAATATCCTCGTGCGCACTGTGGACAATAGGGAACCATTTCCAGAGGATCGCTGGCTGGGTGCTACCCTGGTAGTTGGTGATCAGATACGTTTGCATATCGTCAAGCCCTGCACACGCTGTGTAATGATCACCCAGGACCCGGATACCTGTGTGCGCGATCCCCAGCTACTGACGGCGGTGGGTGCTTTGCACGCAGCGCGCTTTGGCGTCTATGCCCATGTCGTGCACGGCGGCGCGGTGCGTGTGGGAGATGCTATCAGGCTGTTGACAGATTAAAGTGGGCGTAGACCTGGCGGCATGGTTGCCATCAGATCTACGCCCATCTAAGGAGCATTGCTGCCCCGTTGCGCAATACCCCTGCCTGGTAGATGAAACGGACCGGGCTACTGGCTATTTCGTAGAGTAGCCACCAACCCAGTCTTGCATATCAACTCCGTTGCGGCTGTCCATCCAGGACGCGGCAAAGACGGTGGAGCTATCCCAGATATCGCCGGTGTAGTCGCCCATGAACCCGCCGCCGAAGCCATCGTTGAGCGGATTGGATGGCTTGGTGGCGAGCTGGATATTCGTCACAAAGCTGGTGCCGCCGTTCGTTGAGCCAGAGATGAATGTCTCATATGAGAGGTTGCTGGGATCGTTGCGGCGGTCCAGCCAGGAGACGCCAACAATGCCGGTCGGGCTCACCGTGAGCCAGGGGAAGAACTGGTCATGCGTGTCGCTCGTTGGCGTCACACGAACCGGCGCGCCCCAGGTGCTGCCACCATTGGTCGAAGTGGCCACCTCAACCGCCATGTAGGAGCCCGTCCAGTTGTACATCACGGCGTAGAGGTTGCCGGCATGTGCGCCGGTGCTATTGTCAATGTCCAGAGCCGGAATCTCACTCACGCGCTCGTGCGTGTTGGGCAGGGTGCCATAGAAGCAGCAGCCGTAGGGGTCTGGCGCGAGCATCACCTTCGCGATCGTCACCGGTGCGCTCCAGGTGTTGCCACCATCGGTCGATTTGGAGAACTCTAATGTTGCCTGCGTACCTGCGCACTCGCCAGATGAACCAGCGGTGCAGCGCATCCAGGAGACATAGACCGTGCCATCTTTACCGATGGCCAGGTCGCTAAACTGGTCAATATTCGGATAGAACTGTTCGGTGTCGACTGCTTTGGTCGTCCAGGTGTTGCCACCGTCGGTTGAGTGCGAGACGGAGATCTCTGTGTTCAGAAGCGTCGAGTCGAACTGGGTGACCGAAATGTACAGCGCGTTGGCATGGGGACTGCTGGGGTTGTCATCCACTTGCAGCCAGGGTTTATCCGTGAGGCCGCCGGAGAAGAGCGGGTTCACGGCTGTCGCCGGCGCACTCCACGTTGAGCCATTGTTGGTGGATTTCTCAAATGCGATGACCCCCGGGACACAAGAGGAGCTGGCAGCGTCGATGCCGGTGATGTAGGCGGTATTGTTCAGGTCATAGCCAACGCCCGGATCGCCGCAACCAAACGGGTTGTTTGACTCGGTGTTCATGCAGGTGTGTGTCCAGGTTTTGCCACCGTTGCTTGTGGTGTAGAAGCCCTGGAGCGAAGCACAGTTGTAGTCATTACCGCCGGTGAGCAGTTGTGAGGAATTCTTGGGATTAGCAGCGATAGGATCTTCGTTGACTGGCTGGCCGCCCTCTGATGCCTGCACGTTACCGAGCACGCCATTCGGGTTGAAGCTGGCCGAAGCTGCGCTCTGTCCAGCCAGCCTGACCGTTCCAGTGTGAATGGCCTGGGCCATCAATGCTCCGCCGGATAGAGGGCTGTTGGGGAGCAATGGCTGCGGGCCGGAAGCGCCGGCACCGGCGGTCAGGGATAGGAGCATCAGAAGCCCGATAACGATCGGGCCGCTTGCCACACGCAAAAGGTTTCTCACGTAAGTTACCTCCTTAAGCCATGGCCTGGCGTGCAGTCACGCCAGATAAGAAACACAACACACACGCAACAAAAGGAGGGGTCGCCGTTCACAGATATAGCTTGGATGACCACACCCCTTGAGTACTATGGAGCTGCGCGCACGGGGCCAGGCGCCAGCGATTCCACACACCACTATTGCCACCAGAGGTATCCGCAGACCGGCGGCAGCTATACAGCAAGATGAGCCTGGCTCATATAGCAGCTACCAGACATCGTGATACTAATTACCACTATCTGTGGTAACATATGATGCTCCACGAGATATATTACCAGATTTTTGTGCCGCTGTCACTGGTATTGCCGGGATCTTTTTGCATTGGTGAGAAATTTGGGTAGATTTTGAGCTCTGCTGTTCTTTTCTTTGTGGTGAACCGGCGTCTTTTGAACCAACGGACCCCTATTGACGAACCGGTGCAAATTTTGCGACAATACGGGTGGCGGCGACGCGTCGCCGCTGTGGAAAGAGGAGGGATTCATGGCCAGTACAGCTTTATTGGCAAGCACACTTTGTGAGATTCAACTGACCAGCCATCTGGTAGCGAGCTATGAGAAACGGCGCGCGATTCCAGCGACTGAAGCCCTGATAGATAGTGCGCGATGGCTGGTAGTGCAGGTTATTCAGTCTGATGGCACAGCGGTGCCTTTTGCTCAGGTTGCCGGCGAGATTGCTACCAGCAAGGTTACCTCAGCAACGCGGGTGATGGCTCACGGCCACCTGGTCGGCATGGTAACACGGATCTGGGCAAACGGTGATGGGCAAATGACCCATATCCTGCTGCGCGAGCCACCTCCGCGCTTCGCCTTTCTGAGAGGCCAGCGGTATGAATATATTCTGCCAGTTACCGAAGCGGTCGCATTAAGCTCGGATGGCCAGATCGTGGTTGATCAGGATGTGAAGGCAGTCAAACAGTTGCCCATCTTCCGTGCAGATGCAGATATTGAGCGTGATGTGCAACTGGCGCTTGAAGAGGCTCTGGCCATTCCACAGTTTATCCATGCGGTAAACGCCACTGTTGAGGATGGCACGGTTTACCTGAGTGGCTTTGTGGACTTCAGAGCTCGCAGGGAGTTAGCGGAGCATGCTGTGCGCACTGTGCCGGGTGTACGCGATATTATCAATGATATCATTGCTGAGGATGAGCTGATGGATCGCGTCGAAGCAGCATTGGAGCGCACGCTCCAGCGTCCGGAGTGTGCCGGAGCCACGGTCTCTGTCCATATCGAGCATGCCATTGCCACATTGACCGGCGAGGCACCGAGCAATGCTGCGCGCCGTGCACTGGAGGAGGCGGCGATTGCGGTGCCTGGTGTACGTGTGGTGGTGAACCAGATCAAAGTGGCCGGTCGCCGTGAGGATCTGGGCATTATCTCCACACATAACCGCTAATAGTCTATCTGGCTGGTTTTCGTACAGCTTGCTTATATATACCAGAGGGATAATGGTCATGCGCGCTCGAGTGAGTTGAACTTGTCTGGCCCAGGGCGATTGTCGATCCTCTCTGCGTGTTGGCATGCATTATGCTCATCGTTTCCTTTAGAGGACGCCTGTGGAGTGTTCGACTCTTCCAGTGTGTTTACGCAATGGTGAACTGGTCTGCCCGGAGATGACAGGCCAGTGAAAGGAGGAAACGATGCGTTTTATCAACACGCTGATCGGCATGGTGTTGCTGGTCGCCGTCGCTGTCGGGCTGGCGGTGTTCAGCTATGAGAACAGTGCACCACACACCTTTGATATCTTTGGTTACAGCTTCTACCATATTCCCTTCTGGGTGCCAACTGTTGTTGGTGTCTGTGTCGGTCTCTTGCTCGCCTGTATCTTGCTTATCCCCGGACGCATGAGAAGAAGCTGGCAGAACTACCGCCTGCGTGGCAGGGCAGGAGATCTGGAGACCGAGCTCGCTACCCTGCAACGGAGGCAACTTGATCTCGAGCGCGAGATTGAACGCCTGAGTGGTATCGCCACACGCCAGGCGAACGAGCAGCAATCTGCCGGTGGAACTCAGGCTCTGGCTTAACCTGAGCGTTGCTCCCTGTTCGCCATTAATGATGGATGCCCTCTGAAGGCACCAGGATCTCGCCCGTACCTCTCAGGGCGTCTCTTTGCAGCGGGGCTCTGCTCTCAACAACGTGCGGGCCGGAGCCCGCTGCGACCCGCTTCTCCAGAGGCAATGGCTGAAGCACCAGTAAAACCATATTAACTGCCGGCTGCTTCTTCAGCGAATACGGCACGTGCGGCTGCCATTCCTGTCAGCGCTGCTGGAAAGCCAGCATAGACAGCCACTTGCAGCATCACCTCGGTAATCTCTGCTTTGCTCAGCCCGACGCGTAGCCCATTGCGAATATGCGCACGCAATTGGCGCTCGCGCCCCATTGCCGCCAGCATAGCGATAGTGCAGAGCTGGCGGCTGTGCAGGTCCAGTACTGGCCGCGATAGCACATCGCCATAGACAAACTCGACGATGGTACGCAACATCTCCTCTGAGACATCGCGGAGCCATTCCAGCCGTTCCAGTCCCTCTGGTCCAGCAATGGTGCGCAGGCACGCCTCACCTTGCGCCCACCGGTCCGTTGATCGTTCTTCTGCCATTTGCCTGAAGCTCGCTCCTTTTCGGTTCTGATATCCTGACCGGCCCGGCCAAAGTGCCAGGTTGGCCGGAAAGGGCTACTGCCTGTCAGGACTTTATACTACATGATACAATCTGGGTATGCTCGCGCACCGTTCGCGTAGGAGTGTGGTCCCCATGCCCGTCATGGATAGAGGGGAGGAAAGGACAACCCATGTTACAAGTGCCCACGGTAGCCCGCAGGTATACAGCGCTGTATGTTGCGGCTGGCGCCTTGAAAGCACTGGCATTGCTGGTTCTCTTGATCGGCATCGTGAGCGCCGTGGTTTTGCTGCGAGGCGGCTTTGCCAGTAACAGTTTTCTCATCGCGACGCTGCATGTCAGCAGTAGCTTTGTGACCGGTGTTTCGGTTGTTCTCGCTTGTATTGTTCTCTTCTTTGCTCTACTCTGGTTTCTGGTTCTTTATGCCCTGGGCGATCTCATCTTTGTGTTGCTGGCGGTTGAGGCAAATACGCGTGCCAGTGCACTGGTCTTGCAAAATGGCCCGGTGGCAGCAGGTGTGCCATCATCATCGACGCCATCGGGCGTGTATCCTACCCAGCAGTTTCGTCCCCCCTATCGGCCCACACAGTATTCTTAGTGCGGAAATCCAGGGATGCCGAAAAGGTAATTCCCCCGGCCCATTCTACGCTATGCTTGAAACAAACAGGAAGTTCAACGATTCTGGACCAGGTGAATATTATGTGTGCTGATCCCTGCGGTCCTCGACTTTGCTGAAAGGAGAAGGCTGATCGGCAGAGACCTTGGGGCGCGTGAAGTAGGCGAGGATGCGCTGCCGGTAGCGCAGCGGGCAGAATGCCAGCACCTGGTCACCAGGTTGCAGCACTGTGTCACCGTGTGGGAGCAGCAACTGGCCGTTCCGATAGACGGAGACGAGCACGCATTCTTTTGGCGGGTTGCACTCGTGCAGGGATTTGCCGGCAATTGCTGCATCCGCCGGAATAGTGAACTCGAAGAAAGCGGCCTCTTGTGCGCCAGGTTGCCTCACCGATGCCTGAACAGTATGAACCTGGGGCGCTGTTACCTGTCGGCCACTGGCTATCTGTGTGAGTCCATAGGCAGCGACCAGATCACGGCGGCGCAGCAGGCCGATCACCCGGCGGTTGTCCTCGGCGGCAACGACCGGCATCTGGCGCAGGCTCAGTTCGGTCATCAGCCTGGCGGCATCATGCAATGTATCGTGAGGCTGCACGGTCACCACTCTTTTGGTGGCCACATCGCCAGCAGTTAGCGCGTGGCCCTTCTCATTGTTCGCGCGACCGCGCAGGTCTAATGCAGTGATGATGCCGGCCAATTTGTTATCCCGGTCAAGCACGATCACGGCACTGGTCTCTCCTTGCAGGTAGTTGCGCACCTCGGCCACAGGGAGATCTTCAGGAACCGCTATGAAGTCCCGGGTCATTGCCTGTGCTACGTGCAGGTGGGCAAAGGGGTGCTCAGGAGCAGGGGACTCTCTATCCTGCTGTTGGTGCTCCGCAGCGGTGGCTGCGGCTCGCTGCACGGGCAATTGGAGTACTTCACCGATATCCATGGCGGTGACAACTCCCAGCATGTGATCGGGGTGTTCGCGCTCAACCACCGGCAATTGCTTGTAGCCGAGCCGTGTCATCGTCGTCCACGCCTCGTAGAGCGAGGCGTCGGGGTAGGTTAGCGCCATCTGGCGGGTCATTACCTGGCGTACCCGTGTCAGGCTGCGCTGCTCCGGATCCAGGCGTGCCACATCGCGTGCGGTGACAATACCGACCAGCTGCCCATGATCAAGTACGGGAATCGTGACCACATGATGCTCACGGAGAAGCCGAGCAACATCATCGATCTGGGCATCAGGAGAGACGAAAGCGTGCGATGGGCGCATCAGGCGCTCGACAGTGATGCTCTGGAGCAGCGGCAGTGCGTAGTCATCCTTGTGTGCGGGAGAATCGAGGCGTGTGGGTACCTGGCTTTCGTAAATGCTCACCTCGCCGGTGATAAGGTAGGCGATCATGGTTGCCAGCATGGAGGGTACGATGAGCGAATATTCACCGGTCATCTCGGCGACCATCAGGATCACAGCCAGCGGCGCTTTAGCGATGCCGCCAAAGAAGGCCATCATGCCCACAACAGCAAAGGCCCCGGCGCTCGCCGGGATAAAGGGCATGTGCCCATGCATCAGCCCCCAGAGGCCAGCGCCAAGGAAGCCGCCGATGACGATGCCAGGGCCAAATACTCCACCGCTTCCGCCGGTGCCGATGGTAAATGAGGTGGTCACGATCTTGACGAAGACCAGGCCGAGCATCAGGCCGGCGGAAACCTGGGAGAAGTCGCCATTGATGCCAAACTGGACCCAGCCGTAGCCCATGCCCAATGCCTGGGGCAGAAACATGCCAATGCTGCCGACGATAAGGCCACCGATCGCTGGCTTTGCAAAATGAGGGACCGGCACCCGCTTGAAGAGGTCGCGTACTCCATAGAGGCAGCGGGGGTAGAGATGGCCAACCAGTCCACAGGCAATGCCCAGCAGAATGAAGCCAAGTAGCTGGCTTGGATGGGTAAAGTCGAAGCGGGCGCCGTGCCCGAAGATCGGGGTCCACCCTGCCCAGGAGCCATAGATGCTGTAGCCGACGACAGATGCGATGAATGCGGGGAAGAGAGCCTCTGCCTCGAAGTCACGTTTATAGGGGATTTCAGCAGAGAGGAGTGCCCCGCCAAATGGCGCTTTAAAGATCGAGCCGATGCCAGCGCCAACGCCGGCAGCCATGGCGATACGCCGATCGTGCTCATCAAGGTGCAGCACATCGCCCAGGAAAGAACCGAAGCCAGCGGAAATCTGTGCCGTTGGCCCTTCACGGCCCGCGCTCCCGCCAGAGCCAATAGTGATCGCTGATGCGACCAGCTTCACATAGGGGATGCGTCGCCGGATAAGGCCGCCTTTGTGATGGAAGGCTTCAATGGCGGCATCGGTGCCGTGTCCTTCTGCTTCTGGCGCCAGCCCATAGACGATGATCCCGCAGAGGAGCCCGCCGCCCGTCGTCACCACCGGGATGAGCCAGCGGCGCGTTATGGCAGTAACAACGGTTGCTCCTTCACCAGCCGGCAACGGCGGTGTGTAGCCGGCGCCCAGTCCCAGAAAGAGCTTGGTTGCCTGGGCAATGGCCGCGTAAAAGGCGATAGAGCCCAGACCGGCAACGACGCCAATAAGCACGGCGATGATCAGCCATTTGCGGAAGTAGGCGATATCGATCTGTACTCCCTGGAGACCGCCGCTTCTGCTGGTAGCCGTCTGTTTCGCGACCAGGCTACGGATGTATTGCATGGATTTCCTCTGTTATGTATGTATGTGAGTGTATGGGCGCAGCGAATGGTGCGGGCAGCATTGCTGGCTGCGGCAGCATGAGCAGCACCCTGTGAGGCCGGATGTTCTCTTTTCATTTTATCATATTGTATCGGGATACAGCCGGCAAGCAGGCAAAAAAGATCTGGCATGCCGAAAAGGAGACCTTGCGCAGCGAATCTGACAATGCTATACTGTTGGATGTATAAATGCACAGATATGCAGGTATTGATGGACAGGATACTGGAGATACAGGCAATGAATCTTTCCACGCCGATCACGACCCAGGCCGCTTCTTCGGCGCAATTGTTGGGAGCTGAGCTCACCGAGCGGGAAGCGATGGGTGTCGCGACCATGTTTGCGCTTCTGGGCGATCCGACGCGGGTGCGCCTGCTAGCGGCGCTGGCAGGGGCGCCGGCTGGTGAATGCCGGGTGGGTGAACTGGCGCAGGCGGCGGGACGCGACGAGAGCACGGTTTCGCACCAGCTCCGGCTGTTGCGTGATCACGGTTTGGTCCAGTTTCGGCGGGCCGGGCGTCTCGTGTACTACCGGCTGGCCGATGCACATGTGCTTGATCTCTTCCGCCAGGCACTGGCCCATGCTGCGCACAGTCCGGCGTTGAGCGTGAGGGAGGTATCCTGATGGAGGTGCACCATAACCACTGGCATGGGCCCGGTCAGGCTCGTGGCAGGCTTCGCCTGGCTTTCTTGCTGACAATCCTGATCCTTGCGGCGGAGCTTGCCGGAGGGGTGGTCGGAGGGAGTCTGGCGTTGCTCTCTGATGCGGGCCATGCTATCACGGATATTTTTTCTCTGGGTCTGGCCTGGTTTGCTGCCGTGCAGGCTGAGCGTCCCGCCAATGCTCGCCGCACCTATGGCTACCATCGCATCGGTATTCTGGCAGCTCTGGCAAACGCTGTGACACTCTTTGTGATAGCCATCGCCATCTGTTTTGAAGCCTATCGGCGGTTCATCCATCCGTTGCCGGTGCAGCCGGTGGCTATGTTTGCCGCTGCGGGCGTGGGCGTCTTAATCAACCTCTCAATTGCCTTCATGCTGCGCCGCGATGGCGGCGAGAATTTGAACATACGTAGCGCTACCCTGCATGTGCTGGGAGATCTGGGCGGATCGGCTGGTGTGATCCTGGCTGGCCTTATTATCTTCTTCACTGGCTTCACTATTGTCGACCCGGTGATCAGCGTGCTCATCGCTCTGCTTATCGCCTTTGGTGCCAGCCGCATTATTCGCGAGACAGTGAATATCCTTCTGGAGGCCACGCCGCGTGGGATTCCCATGTCTATGCTGGTACGCGATATCCTGCGCGTGCCCGGCATCCATGATGTGCACGATTTGCATGTCTGGAGCATCAGTAGTGGTGTGCATGCACTCTCCTGCCATGCGGTCATAGATGATCTGCCGCCCAGCGCCAGCGCGCCGATTCTCGACCGGCTAACGGAGATGCTTGAACGGCGTTATCGTATCAACCATGCGACGGTGCAATTTGAGAGCACCCTTCATGGGAGCCACCTGGGCCACTGCGCCTGCCAATCGGATGCGCTGTACTGTGATCTCCAGGACTGCCAGTGCGGCTCATCGGAAATGCACGAATCCTCCCGGATGAATTAGCTCAGACAGGAGCTCTTTTGCAGGGCCGGATAAGGGAGATATGCAGAGCGGACATCTCTTCTTTCTGCGACCTGTCCAGCAGGCAGGTGGTGCGACCAGGACGCTGTGCCTGCATATTCAGGCACTCTGGGCACGTGTCTGTGGCTGCTCGGCGGTTGATACGCCTGGTGGAATTTGTCCACCTGGCTGGCTGGGCGCGGGGGTGATGGGAGCTATGAGGGGAGTAGAACTGCTGCCGGCTCCTTCCAGTGCACCCAGGGCATTATCAACACCGGTTAATATGTCCGTAGGGGTGAGCTGGCTGCCCTTCCCCATGTTCGGAAGCGCGGTGAGCGCCTCAAGAATATCGTGCAAGGGTTTCGTGCCACTGCCAATAGCCAGACCCGTCAGGATCGGGTCGAGGGGGTAGGGGAGCACAGCGCCGGTAGTCTGGTGGATAAGACCAAGGTTGAGATACCAGGAGATGATGATACCCATTGCGCATGCCAGCGCCCATAAAGAGATCGTCCGCCGTTCCTGTTCTGTAGGGTCACCCGGCTTGCCCCAGATGCTGCCGATCAGGCTGATCGGTTCAATGATACGCTCGATGATCTGCGCGAGTAAATAAAAGATGGCTACGCCACCCGCTGCTCCGGGGTTCATGCGGTAAGCCTCCTTTCGACTGGACCGTTCTATGTATCCAATCATAGCACAGCGGAGCGGCGTTGGCCACTATAATGATAAAGCGGGCCGCAGAGCTGGTGCCCGTTTCCTTTATGGGCGGATATTTCTTACCGTTCCAGACAGTGGCGGACCCCAGCCAGCAGTTCATCCACTCCAAACGGCTTGGTGAGATACAGCGTAGCACCCTGGCGCAGTCCCCACATGCGATCGATGCGCCCGTTCTTGCCGCTCACGATGATCACCGGGATATGGGCGGATTCTGGACGGCGCTTCAGCTCACGGCAGACCTGGAAGCCGTCGCGGCCCGGCAAAACGATGTCGAGAAGGATACAGCCGGGCTGGTGGTGCAAAGCCTTTTCAATGGCTTCGTCGCCATTAGTAGCCGTCATCACTTCAAAGCCTTGCTCACGCAGCGGGGCGGTGATCAGCGCAAGATCGGTCGGGCTGTCATCTACTACCAGTATGCGATGATTGCTCCGGCCTGGTCCGGTAGGGGGTTGCACGATAGATCCCTCAACCTCTCGATAGAATGCCATGGTTCCCACCTCTTCTAGTGCATGAAAAGAGAAGGTGTTCGGGGGGATATCCCCCTTCTCTTGAGATGCTGCTCGCCGCATCTCATTGGGCGCTCCAGATCAGACTATGCCGACGACTGGCCGCTGCTGGACCGGTCTGCTTGTGCTGCTCCAGCCGTCGGGATAGGCGGGACATAGGCGAGCTCCAGTTGGAAACCTCCCATTGCAGATGGAGCAGGTGCTGATGCCGTAACCGGTGCCATGTCGGAAAGGCTGTTACTTGGGCGAATTGAGCGCACCCGATGTGTATCTGGCAAAGAAGCTGCGGCGGCTGATTCGGTTTGCTGCGGTGCCGGTGCGAGCCCGTTGCCAGTTGCGCCAGGCTGTGATCGGCCCAGATGCTGGGATGACGCAAGTGGGCCAGAGATGCGCGCTTGCTGGCCGTTCGGCGCGGGTTCAGGTAACTTGAACGCTGACACTGAGGCGCGTAGCAACTGGGCTCGCTGGGCTAGCCATGCTACACCACGTGCCGCATCGTTGATGCCAGCGGCAGTTGCCTTGGTGAACTGGCCGGTTCGTTCCATTGCCTGGAGCGCACGTTCGGCCAGTTCTACCTGTGTGCTAGCGGCAGCGGAGATAGCGGTGATCGCTTCTGCCTGCCGCTCAACGGCTGCATAGATGGTGCCGAGCGCGTCACGTGCCTGGTCGGCCATGGCGCTGCCCCCTTCAACCTCATGCAGCACGATCTCCATCGCCTTGTGTGAATTGACCGCATCTGCTCTGATACTCTGTGCCAGCGAAGCGATCTCAGCGGCCATCTGTGATGAGCGCGCAGCGAGCTGCCGCACCTCATCGGCGACCACGGCGAACCCCTGCCCATAGTAGCCAGCGGCAGAAGCCTGCACGGACGCACTCAATGCCAGGATATTGGTGCGCTCGGCGATCTCATCCACCATACGCACGAACTGTGAGATCTCCGTAGAGCGCTGCGCCAGACGCTCAATCTCCTGAGCGGTATCGCGGACATTATCGCGGACCCGAGCCATACCTTCCAGATTGCGCCGCATCGCGTCACGCCCGCGCGCGGCGTCGGTGAGTGCCTGCCGCGCGGTGCTCGAGGCGATGGCTGCGTGGCTGGCGACTGCCCGGCTCGACTCGGTTGCAGCATTCATTGCCTCGATAGCCCCGGCAATCTCAACCACCTGGCCACTCGCCTCGCGGTCGAGCGCCGCCATACGTTGCAGGATGGTCTGTGAGGCCATGTCCACCTCATTCGCCGTACCCTGGACACGTCCGATGAGGCTGCTCAGCTCTTCCAGCACGTAGTTGATAGCATCAGCAATGACGCCCAGGGAGCCGGCGGTGACCTGCGCGCGACGGCGGAGATCGCCATCGCCGATGCCCGCCACTTCCTCGATGAGTTGCTCCACCTGCCGCTCAATCGCATCGCGCTGCGCCGTCGTCGCAGCGTTGAGTTCGCGCAATTGGGTATAGAGTCCCTGCAACTCAAAGTTCAGCTGGGTATTCTCGACGAGCGTGAGGAACTGGCGGCTGGAGGCCAGCGCGATCACGACAGCTACCAGGACGATCAGGCCACTTTCAACGAAATGGTAGCTGTTCATCGCCATCATATCTTGCGATGTCGGATGCGTAAAGGCGCTCATAATGGTGATGATCAGCAGCAGGATCACCAGGCCATAGGAAACCAGCAACCGCTGGGTATCGCTGCGCGCCATCTCCTGGATACGCAGCATGGCGTCGCGTTCGGGCGGGGTTGTCGCAGCCTGGGTTGCGCCCTGGCGCTCGCGCACCACTGCGCCCATAGCGCCGATGCCGATCAGCAGGAAGCCAATAGCCCAGCCAATGTCGATAAAGTTGCCGGTCACATAGAGGCTGGTCAGGTTCTCATAAGCAAAGCCTGAGTCGGAGAGCACATAGAAGAGGATGCCCAGAGCGACCAGGCCAAAAGCTGAGTCCAGCGGGCTTTCGCGGTCACGCAGCAGCACGATAAGGACGCTGGAAAGCATCAGGACATCACTGAAAGGATACCACAGGGCAACGAGCTGGCCGAGCGGGCTAGTACCCGAACTGAGCAGCAGCGGGCCGAGCAGGAAGTACCAGCTAATTGTGACCAGTGACAGTGCGATCACCAGCGCATCCAACAGCAATCGGGCGCGAGCCAGGCCGCGCCGTGCTACCGATGGTTGGACGAGCAGGCCGATAAGCGTCAGAATTGGGAAGGTGGAGAAGAAGATGTCGCCAGGGCTGGGAAAAACCGGCTTTGGCTGGAGCTCATTATAGGTAAAGAGGATATCGCCGATGAAGCCACAGGCAAGCCCTGCGCCGACCAGATACCACCCCAGCCGTGCACGGCTGTTATGCAGTTGGACAGTATAGGTGAAGCAGATGATCGTTGCCGCAAGCACAGCGATATCTTGCAGGATGTTGCTGATCAGGTCCACCCCTGCATTGCCGCCCGGTCGCACGATGATCACGCTGGTCAGTACCAGAGCGAAGACAAAGACGCCAATGATCGCCTGGAGCACGGGCGTCTGAAGCGCAAGCGGTACCGAGCGCATGGCATTCCAGGGAGTTGCCCCGGCATTTGAGCGTGTGTCCAGGCTGGCGCTGCCCCCACCTGGATAGGCAAATCCACGATTCTGGCTCATCGCATATACAGCGCCGGGAAAGAAGCGCTGCTCCTCCTTCCTGCTTCACTTGCAGCTAATCCCACACGGGAGGCTATATACTGGCCATGATCGCCTGAAGTATAGCATAAGATGGCTAGAGTCGTGATAGATAATGGCCGAATAGTCCCATGTGCGATTATCGCTCAACACCTACCGGCTCGGCATGGCGAGTACGGCCATCCCAGCGCACGTGTGGCGCAATCGTCTCCCAGCGCACACGGTCGCGATATTTGCCTGCCAGGAGCAGGAGGGACTCGATCAGGGTGTCGCTGAGCAGATGGGGGCACAGCCCGAGATCAACCAGCTTGGAGTGTCGGGCATTATAGTAGTGTTCTTCGGCCTCCACGCGGGGGTTGGGAAGCTGTTCGATACGCACATCGAGCCCCAGTTTTGCGCCAGCCTGCTGCACCTGCTCGGCCAGCTCACGCACACTGAATTGCTCGGTAAACTGGTTGAACACGCGATATTGTCCGTGTTCAGGTGGGTTGAGGATAGCCAGCTCGATGCACGCCAGCGTGTCGCGGATGTCAAGGAAGCCTCGTGTCTGGCCGCCACGCCCATAGACTGTGAGCGGATAGCCCATGGCTGCCTGCATGCAGAAGCGATTCAGGCACGTGCCAAAGATTTCATCGTAGTCAAAACGGGTGGCCAGCGCCGGATGTAACGCTGTCTCATCTGTCACCACGCCATAGACCACTCCCTGGTTAAGGTCCGTTGAGCGCAGCCCCCAGGCGCGGCAGGCGAACATGATATTGTGGCTATCATGTACCTTTGAGAGATGATAGAAGGATCCTGGCTGTTTGGGATAGGGAAGCACATCGCGGCGGCCCCGATATTCGATCTCGATGAAGCCTTCTTCGATATCAATGTTCGGTGTGCCATATTCGCCCATGGTTCCCAGCTTCACTAGATGGCAGGTCGGGGCCAGGTCACGTAGGGCGAAGAGCACATTCAGCGTGCCGGCAATGTTGTTCACCTGAGTGAAGACTGCATGGGCACGATCAATCATCGAGTAGGGTGCTGATCGTTGCTCCGCGAAGTGTACCACTGCCTCAGGGGCAAAATCGCGGAAGACATGTTCCACAAAAGGGTAATCCTGAAGGTCGCCGATGAAGGCAGGGATCTCGTGGCCGGATATTGCCCGCCAGGTAGCGAGGCGTGTGGGCAGGGGCGCGATTGGGATGAGGCTCTCAGTGCCCAGTTCGCGGTCCCATTCACGCCGGATCAGGCTATCAACGATACCTACCTCGTGGCCACGTGCCGACAAGTGCAGGGCAGTCGGCCATCCCAGATATCCATCTCCACCCAGAACGAGGATTCTCATTGGATTGTTTCCTTTCAACGGTGCGCATTGCCATTGCGCAGAGGTTTAGAGCACTGATCAGAGCCTCAGGTTCTTATCAGAACCTATCTATATCTGAGCGCAGCGCATTTGTCAAGATGCACAGAAGCAAGGGTATACATGCGGCGGTTATCCCCAGGACAACCGGACGATCCATGCCCTGAGAGGGGGCGGGGTGCGAGCAAGGGGCCCGCGCCCCGCGAACGGCGGCATCTGCTCTACCCAGCGCTGGCAGGTAGCAGCATCGGCGCTGCTTCGCCCTGGATGGTTCTCAGCCCGGGCATGGACTCAGAGGGGACGAGCGGCGCAGAGCTTATAGCTGTCATACCATGGCCTGAGTCGCTCGAAGGTGGCGCTGGCGGCGAGCACGTCGGCATCGGCGTAACGGCGCCCGATGATCTGCATACCGACGGGCAGGTTACCCTCGGCAAGGCCAGCGGGGATGGAGGCGGCGGGATGACCGGAGAAATTGATGAAGTATGTCAGGCACCAGCCGATCAGCGGGTCAACCGGCTCGCCATTGATCTGGGTTGGACCCATTGTGTTGCCATCGCTGGCATTATCGACAGGGAGGCAGGCCAGCGTCGGTGTGATCAGGAGATCGTATTTGTTGAGGATGCCCTGAATGGCATCGTATATCTCGGTCCGTTGCTCTTGATCGTGCCAGAGATCGAGGGCGGACATTTTACTGCCCCGGTCCAGCCAGTCCAGATACTGTGGCGGGAAGTCATCACGATGGTCCTTCAGCAGATCAAGTCCCTGCCGCCTGAAGTTTTCGAAGGCAGCAAGATTGAGAGGCATCATGAGCCGACACCAGAGATCGCTCAGTTCGCGCTGATGGCGCTGAATGCCGATCCGCACCTCTTCGACGCTGGCTCCGGCTTCGGCAAAGGCTTTCACCTATTCTTGGCGAGGTCAAAGGGATTGTGCGCTGGCCCAAAGAGGTAATTATCACAGGTGCCACGGAAGCCCATCACGGGGCTATTGGTTTTCCCAAGCAGAATGGCTCCAGCTTTTTCCATGCGCTCGGCATAGGTGCAGTAAAAATCAACGACGTACCCTTTCAGGGCTCTGACACCACCAAAGGTACTTACCCAGCCAGGTTTAAAGTCAAACAAGTCCTTCATAGCGGTAGGGACGCCGTGGAGCGGGCCCAGAGCTTCGCCGGCCATCAGAGCGCGCTCAGCCTCTTTGGCTCGCTGACGAGCATCTTCGAACCCCAGGTACACGAAAGCATTCAGACTCTTGTTGCGCTGCTCGATACGCTGGATGAACGCTTCCACAACTTCCACAGGCGAAAGTTGACGGCGCCGGATGCGGAGCGCGAGCTCCATTGCAGACAGATATGCCAGTTCATCTGCGAGTGCCATGAGTTTCTCCTTTCTTTTTTGGCATGGTGTACCAGTACTGCCATAGCGCCCTTATGGGTACCTGATAGCATGGCCCTAAAGTGCCCGATGCGCCTCGCTCAGATGGCACCTTATCTGAGCGAGGAAAGCTGAACGCAGGCGTTGCCGGGTGAGTAACGGCATCGCTGTCCAATTATATATCTGCTTTAAGAGCATGTTTCCAACTCTTGGTGTCGCCAATTCGTAAAGAAGTTGGCAAATGAACGCGCTCGGTGTCTTGCTGGTTCCAGCAGGCAACCTTATCCTGGTGGTTCAACCGCAGAGTTTGGAGGAAGACGATGCAGTCGAGTCAGCAGCAGATGATGGCTACGCAGCAACCGCTGGCATTTGATCATGCGCTCGTTACCACGGCATTCGAGCTACCCGGATATACCATTGTGCGCAACTTTGGCCTCGTGCGCGGCATCATTGTACGCTCGCGCAGCATTGTGGGCAATATCGGCGCTGCCTTCCAGATGCTCTTTGGCGGCAATATCTCGCTCTATACGCAACTATGCGAGCGTGCCCGGCGAGATGCCTATGAGCTGATGCTGCGCCATGCGGCGGAGCTTGGCGCGAATGCGGTCATTGGCATGCGGTACGATGCCACTGAAATAGCGGGCGGGGTCACCGAGGTGCTGTGCTATGGTACGGCGGTGCAGGTGGTGCCCGCCGAATCTGCCTAGCTGTGTCGCAACCCAGCGAGCACCATTTGTTATGGTGATGGGAGCGGAGATGCATCAGTGGATCTTTGTCATTGTTACCAGTGTGCCTGCCAGCAGCCGGTATCCTTTGCCGTTCACTATCCCCAGCTATACCATCGCCTTCTGGGTTGCAGTGGCCATCTGGACGGTGCCAGAGTGGATCGGCGCGTTAAAGCAGCGAGCAGGAGCAGAAGCTACCCGGCGTGATCGCGGCTCGTATGCGGTTCTGGTTGTAGCTGTCTGGATCGGATTTACACTGGCGCTCTTTCTGTCAGCGTATGTCCCTGAGGCAGCGATTCCCTGGCATCGCCGGTCGCTTTTCTTTATTGGTATTGCGCTGATGCTGCTTGGAGTGGCGCTACGCTGGTACGCCATTCGTGTGCTGGGGCGCTACTTCACTCGCGAGGTAGCAGTGCGCGCCGATCAACGGGTGGTGCAGACGGGACCCTACCGGTTCATCCGCCATCCGGCGTATAGTGGAAGCATGATGACCATGCTGGGTGCAGGTTTGGCGCTGGGGAATTGGGCCGGCCTGGCGGCACTGATTGTTGGCGCAGCCATCGCCTATGGCTATCGAGTACCTTTAGAAGAACGTGCGCTCTGCCAGGCGATTGGCCAGCCGTATCGGGATTACATGCAACGCACCAGGCGGTTCATCCCGTTTGTGTTCTAGAGGGAGCCATATGAGCACGCCGGGACGGTCCTTTCTGCGGCTTCCTGGATCGATCTGTCCGGTTCATCTTCCTTTCACGTTCGATGATGTATTGTATGTAAAAAGGTAGAGGAGCCGGGTGCACCGACATTTGGGGAGGCATTCCTGCTCTTGCGCACTGCACTGACGGTGGCAGGGAAGGCAAGCAAGGTATCCTTACACAACAAGTCAGGGCAATGTTAAACGTTAAACAGGTGCGGCAACAGCCGCGAGGTGATAGAATATGATCTCATTGATTACATTGATTGCGAACATGTTGCTGCTGGCACTAATTGTGCGAGCGGTGCTGAGCTGGATTCCAAGCCTGCGCGGCAGCAGCTTTGCGCGTGCGGTTGATACGATAACTGATCCAATCGTCCGCCCCTTCCAGCGGATTCTTCCCACGCCAGGTGGCATTGACTTCTCAGTGATGGCGGCGTTCTTTGCCGTTGAGATCCTTCAATGGGTGCTGATCGGACTGCTCACGGGTGGTCTGTAGCATCTTGCGAGAGGTTTGCACCATAACACAAAGAGCGCTAGGGAAAAGAGCCTCCGCGTCCTTTATGGTGCAAACTCCTCTATTTAAGGTGGGTACGGTTTAGGGAATCGCGCTTATCCTGCCGTGGCGTGGGCGGCCTCTCCCAGCGGTTGCACGTGCACTGCACCGGCACCGAGGAGCTCCTCAGCGGCCACATGGAACTCCGGGCAGTAGCGAATACTATCTTCTTCTGGTACCAGCACCGCTTCCCAGCGGTCGTTGCGCACCACAATCTCGTAGCGGTCCATACCATCATGGTAGCGGCGGACCAGCGTGAGCAGATTATCTGCACGAGCCAGATCCAGGGTGTCGTTATGGGTGCGCTGCAAGATGATCTGCACCAGGTGATGGTGTTGCTCTAAGTCTGTTTCAGCTACCGGGAAGGGCTCGGCGGTCTCGCAGAGAATTTTGATCGTCTCCTCCCGGACCTCTACCTTGCCGGTGAGCAGTACCACGGCATCCTCCTCCCATATACCGCTTGTTGCCTCATAGACACGCGGGAAGACCGTCACCTCGATCGTTCCGGCAGCATCTTCCAGTTCAATGAAAGCCATGGAGTCACCCTTCTTTGTTGGCATCCGCCGTACGCTGGCCACGCGCCCGGCCAGTGTGACCTTCTGACCGGCGTACTCCTCAGTGAGCGCGCTCGTAGAAACGCAGTTGTACTTTTTGAAGAACGGTTCGTAGCGCTTGAGCGGATGCTCTGAGAAATAGAGCCCCATCAGCTCCTTCTCCCAGGCAAGCCGCTCCTTAAGCGGCTTTTCTGGCACATGTTTGAGTTTGAAATCTTTGATGCCACTGGCAGTATCGCCAAACAGCGATCCCTGGCCAAGTTCACGCATCTTCGCCTGCTGCTGGCCCAGCTTCATCGCCCGGTCCAGCGATTCGAGCATTGCTGCGCGCGTGCCACCCAGGCTATCCAGCGCACCGACCCTGATCAGGCACTCCAGCGCACTGCGGTTGAGCGCGCGTGCGTCCACACGGGCGCAGATATCCACCAGCGAAGTAAAAGGACCACCCTGACGGCGGGCTTCCAGGATAGCCTGTACTGGTTTGGCGCCGACATTCTTGATGGCCAGCAGGCCAAAGCGCACGCCATTGCCCTCAACGGTGAACCCCTCGTCACTGGCGTTGATGTCTGGTCGCAGCACCGGCACGCCCATGCGGGCACATTCAGCGATGATGGTAGCAACCTTCTTCAGATCGTTAGCTTCGGTGGTTAGCGTTGCTGCCATGAACTCCGGTGTGTAATGTGCCTTCAGATAGGCTGTCTGGTAAGCGACCCAGGCATAGGAGGCGGCATGGGCCTTCGGGAAGCCATAGCCGCCGAATGGCTCGATAAGCGTGAAGATGGCATCGGCGGTATCACGAGGGATGCCGTTCTGCACGCAGCCTGCAACGAACTTGCCACGGTACTGCACCACCTCATCCATCTTCTTCTTGGAGAGCGCCTTGCGGAATTTATCCACCTCGCCCCAGGTGAAGCCCGCCAGATTGACGGCGATGAGCAGCACCTGATCCTGATACACAATGACGCCATAGGACTCTTTCAGATACGTCTCCAAACTGGGATGCAGGTAGACCACTTTCTTACGCCCATGCTTGGCAGCAATGAAATCGGGAATGCTATCCATTGGGCCAGGCCGGTAGAGAGCGACCATCGCCACCAGGTCATCTATACAGGTCGGCTGAAGTTCACGGATGTACTGACGCATCGCGGCTGATTCAAGCTGGAAGATGCCGGTAGTCTCGCCGGAAGAGAGCAGCTTGAATGTTTCCTCATCATCTGGTGGGATGCGATCCAGGTCCAGCTCGATGCCCCGGCTCTGGCGAATAAACTTAACGGTGTTCTGCAAAATGGTGATGTTGGAGAGGCCCAGGAAGTCAAACTTGAGCAGGCCCAGGCTCTCCAGATGTGCCTGTTCATACTGGGCAACCAGCCAGGAATTGGCATCCCGGGTGTCGCGCAGTTGTAGTGGTACCATCTCAACCAGGGGGTCGCGGGCGACGACAACACCGGCGGCGTGAACGCCAGTGGAGCGTACGGTGCCTTCCAGCGCCAGCGCTGCGTCAATGATCTCACGCACCGTTGGGCTTTCCTCATAGAGCGCCTGCAGCTCGCGCACATCATTGAGCGCACTCCTGAGCGTCACCTTTGGACCAGGGGGGATGAGGCGGGCAATACGGTCGGCTTCGTTCTGGCGGCTCATCACGCGCCCGACATCGCGCACCGCTGCTCGTGCTGCCATCGTATTGAAGGTGATGATCTGGGCAACACGGTCCGCACCATACTTGTTGGCTACATACTGGATCACTTCTTCACGGCGGTCGTCGGGGAAGTCCATATCGATATCCGGCAGGCTACTGCGCTCCGGATTGAGGAAACGCTCGAACAGCAGGCCGTATTGCAGTGGATCAATGTTGGTGAATCCCAGCACATAGGCGACGATGCTCCCGGAGGCAGAGCCGCGCCCGGAGCAACGAATGCCATGCTGGCGCGCGTAGTTCACATAGTCCCAGACAACCAGGAAGTAGGGTACGAACCCCTTATCGCGAATAATCGTGAACTCGTAGTCGAGCCGCTCTTTGATCTGCGCCGTCATGGTGCCGTAGCGCTCTCTGACACCCTCCAGGCAGAGGTGATACATATATTCTGCCTGGCTGGCAAAGCCATCAGGGATCGGAAATTCAGGCAACTGTGCCACCCCAAAGCGGATATCCACGTTGCACATCTCGGCGATACGCAGGGTGTTTGTCAGCGCGTCAGGCACGTCGGCGAAAAGCTCCCACATTTCTGCCGGGCTGCGCAAATAGTACTCGTTGGTATCGAAGCGCATGCGCCTGGGGTCGTCAAATGTCTTACCAGTCTGGACACAGAGCAGAATATCCTGCGTGCGGGCATCCTCGGCTTTGACATAGTGCAGGTCGTTGGTAGCGACCAGCGGAATGCCCGTCTCGCGGTGCAGCTCATAGAGGAGTGTATTGAGCCGGGCCTGCTGGCCATCTGGGCTATGGTGCTCCTGTATCTCCAGGTAGTAGTTCTCCGGCCCGAAAACCTCCCGATACCAGTTGAGGGTTTGCCGTGCTCCGTTGAGGTCCCCTTTGAGGAGCAGGTCGGGAACCTCGCCGGACAGGCAGGATGAGGTGGCGATGAGCCCTTGCGCGTATTTCGCCAGTGTCTCCCGGTCAATGCGCGGGCGGAGATGGTAACCACGTGTGTGCGCCTCAGTCGTCAGCTTGAGCAGGTTGCGGTAGCCGGTGTTATCTTTGGCGAGGAGCAGGAGATGGAAATAATCGTAGCGGCCGGAGCGATCGTCCATGCTTCTGGGTGTGAGATAGGCTTCGAGGCCGATAATCGGCTTGATACCCTCACTCTGGCATGCCTGATAAAACTCGATAGCGCCATACAGTGCGCCATGATCCGTAAGTGCGAGCGCCGGCATGCCAAGGCGCTGCGCTTCGGCGACCAGATGCTTGATGCGCGACAGGCCATCGAGGAGGCTGTATTCAGAGTGCGTGTGCAGATGGACGAACTCGTTCACGTCAGTACCTCGGCAAGCAAGATGTGCCGATGCCAGCCATGAGGTTGCTTCCGGAGAACCGGACTGGCTATCGGGTGGCCTGGGTCCCGGTTCTTATTGTAGCAAATTGCGTGCTTGGATGACAGAGGAAAGAAGGGCTATCGCCGGTGTCAACGAAATCGCACAACCACACATGCTTGCTCTGCCGGTTACAATAGAGGTATAGAACACCAGTTCTCTCCCTGTCCCGCATTTCTGGCCAGGCGTGGGGTGGCGTTAGACTATCTCTGGGCGTTTTATCAGGAGGTTCTCCCGTATGTATATTGATGAACTGGGTGCCGGCATCCAGTGCGATATTATCACCGCTATGATTCGCCGTGGCCAGGCGTTCGGTGCAACCACCGGCGCTATGTCAGTCTCGGCAGCGCAGAATGTCGCGGCGGTTATCTTCAATCCGCCGAATTCTGGCAGGCATGTGTATGTGTATGGCATTCAGATCCCCTGTACAGGCTCGCAGGTGCAGATGGGCAAGCTCGCACACATCACTGCTGACCCTGGCTGGACCCTGGTGCCAGCGATCTTGAACAAGAATCGGGGCAGCACGAATCCTCCTGTTGCAGTTGTGGAATACAACGGGAATGTGCCCACCGGGCCAAACCAGAACGTGACCACGGATATGCTCGATGTGTCGGCGAGCAGCGAATTGCAGTATTTTCAGGAGCTGGATGATACATTGCTCCCGCCCGGAACCGGGATTGAGGTATGGTTGCCATTAACCGGTCCTGGCGCAGCTGCTGTCAACTTCGATTGGTATGAGTATTAAGAAAAGGAGGTTTGTCCCCCCATGCTTGATCAGGCTGATCTCATTTGGGGCCGCTATGCCGGTGGTTCTATCGCTCCCATTGGTTCGTATTTGAACCTGCGTACGCTCTGCATCTTCCAGCAGACGGCGGATGGTGCGTTGCCCATCGATGGGACGTTCCATCGTGTAGATCCCTCGGGCACGCAGACATTTGCCAGCATCGCGACCACAGTCAACGCTGCACTGGGCACCAGTTACACGGCGTCCAGCTTTCACGCCTGCGGCTCTGGCGACAGCACGCTCCAGGGTCAGGGTGCCAATGATGCCTAGCGCAACGTCAGACCTGGATCGCCGGGCATAATGCCTGCCATGCTAATGTTTTGTGCTGGCTGCCGTCCTCCCTGCTTCACGCTATGGGAGGCCAGGGAGTAATGGTCTGTTCCCCCGGAGAAAGGACGCTTCTGCTATGCCATCTACTACCCTGAATCGTCGCCTTGGCCGTTCGCTCACGACCTGCCGCCATTGTGGCTCGATGCTCATCTGGCGCACCGACCGTCGTCCCTGGCAGGATGGCGATGTGACGCCAACCGATAGTGGTGTTGCCTGCTGCACAAATGATGAGTGCGCTGCTACCTTTGCCGCAGAGGTGCGCCTGACCTCGCTGTCTGATCGCCTGGCGCCGCGCACGCTTGCAGCATCTGGGCAGCAGCGGCGCCACCAGCAGCACCATCGCCATCGTGCTGGAGCCACTGATGGACCGTATCACCTTTGATACACCACAACGCCTGGCGCGGGGAATTATCCAGAACTATAACAGTAGCGCGCAGACAGCTGATGTCCTGTTACTCCCTGCCCAGGATACCATTCTCCAGAGCGTCCCGGTCGCCAGGCAGATCGGCAGCACGACGATCAGCGCCGGCGACGGCGCAGTCGTCCTGCTCTTTGATGCCCACAATCCCAATGATGCGGTGATCCTGGGTACCTACCAGATCGCCTGAGAGGGAGGGATAGCTTACTGCCATCCCGTGCTGAATCACAAAGGCCGTGAAGCAGCTGGCTTTTTCGGTAGGGCCGCGTCTCATCCTTGCGCCGGAAGCGGCTGGATCACCGGGAGCTCTGGCACGATGGTAAAGCGCAGATGGGCGTGTGCCTCGCGCAGGCGCGCCTCTACCCAGGCGGGATCAGTGCCACGGGCGAAAATGAAGCCTAGATAGCTCGCGCCCTCCGGTAGTGCCACGATTGGCGTGTGTAGCTTTGCCGTGATCTCCACACCGGTGATGCCTGGCACAGCCATGGCTTCCTCGCAGCCAGAGTAGCCCCGCAGAATACCGCTACGGGGAATCGGGATCATCATGACGCCCACCGCGTGGCCTTCACGGCTGATGCCGGCGATCTCCTCACCCACGGCATGCCGCAGGATCAGCTCTTCCAGCGTCATATTTGTGCCAAATTGCAGGATTGTCGAGCAGAGGCCACCGATGGAGCGACCGGCGATCTCCACGATCCAGGGGCCCGCCTCGTTCACACGCAGCTCCGCATGGATCGGCCCGGTCCGCAGGCCCAGGGCCGCCGCTGCCTGCGCAGTACAGGCGGCAATGGCTGCCTGCGTCGCCTCCGGCAGCCGTGAAGGCGTGACATAGATCGTCTCCTCAAAGAACGGCCCATCCAGCGGATCGGGCTTATCGAAGAGCGCCAGCACCTGTAACTCGCCGTGGGTCAGGATGCCCTCCAGTGCCACCTCAAAGCCGGGTATGAAGCGCTCGATGAGGATATGCGTCTCTGCCGGCGTATAACCCTCGGCCAGAAGCAGGCGCTTGAGACGCAGCACGGCAGCCACACACTCTTCAGGGTTATTTGCCCGAATGACACCACGGCTGCCAGACAGGCGCAGCGGCTTAACCACACAGGGGTACTCAACCTGCGCTGCTATCGCAGCCGGATCCTCAGTGAGGGCGAAACGCTGGAAGAGTGGTGCTGGAACACCTGCCGCATGGAGCAATCGGCGCATGACATACTTATCGCGCGCTGCTGTAGCGCTCTCTGGCGAGTTGTGTGGCAGCCCCAGCGCCGCACTGGCCAGCGCGGCGAGCTCGCAGGCGCTATCATCCACCGATAGAATTGCATCAAGTGGCTGCTCACGTGCATAGGCCACGATCTTCTCGACCGCGCGCTCCGGCTTGCTGAAATCCAGTCCCAGCGGCACATGCCAGTATTCGGCCAGCTCTTCGGGCATATCGATGCCTTGCGCCACTATCACACCAGCTCGTTCTGCTGCTTCCAGGAATGCCCTGGCACGATATGTCGCCGGCGTCATCAGCAACAAAACATGCTTCTGCTGGCGCGGCAGTCTATCCGCTGTGCTCATGGATGAATCCTTTGCAGACACATGATAGGAGATCGTTTCATTATATACTAACTATATGCGACAGGAAACGGGGTGCAGTGTACCCGTTGGACTGGTCCGTGAGGGCGTCTGGAGCAGAGTGGCCAATTTCAGGCCGTTTGATAGAGGAGATGACATCGTGGAGGACCATCGATCAACGCACAGCTCGCTCCGCCTGGTGGTGCTCCTGAATATCCTTGCTCTGGCCTTTGCCTGGGGTTATACAATTGCCGTCTTCCCGCATGTGGGAACGCATGTTCCGACCCATTTTGGCATCTCTGGCGTGCCCGACCGGTATAGCGACAACGCGACCAGCATCTTCATCATACCAGGTATAGGAACGTTCATCTTTCTCTTGATTGTGAGCATCGCTTTTGGTCTGGCGGCACTCGGTGTGCGCCCCAATGTCTACGGGTGTCGCCTCGCCGACTCCGCCAAAGTGCGGCGGGTATGGCACGTCACCCAGACGCAGCTTCTCCTCCTCAGTTTGCTCATCCTGCTGGCGTGTGATAGCCTTACAGTCGCCACGGCGCTCATTGCTCAGGGGCGGCTCACCACGCTTACTCCTTGGTGGCTACCGGTATTCCTGGTGCTAATCGTCGCGCAATCGGTCAATATGGTGATACAGCTCGCGCGTACTCGTTGATGCTCTCTCTAGCTGATACTGTTTTCTTCATTTGTAGAGGAGTGGCTGCACTATGCTCCCCCTTGTGGGGAGCCATGAAGGACGCCAGCGGCACGAAGGTGGCATAAGGATAAAAAGCGCTGATGTCCCTGATAGCTCAGCGTCCCCATCAAAGAGCGAGCAGAGCCTGCACCACACGGGCCGGTTCCGCTAGCCGCGGGTGTTATGGCTGACACTGCCATTCGCGCCAGGAATAGCCATCGCGGACGAAGATATAATAGGCCGCGTGAATGTTGGCGTCGTAGTTAAAGGGAGATTCACTGGCATATGGAGTGGTATCCCACGTTGAAGGATACATGATCTGGAATACTCCACTGGCCCCGGAAGGGTTATAGGCATAGGGATTATAGCCCGACTCGCAGCGGGCTACGGCCAGTGCGCTTGTGGCATACGGGCCAAAGACTGCTTCGATGTCAGCGACGACCGCGTTAGACCCAGGATTGGGTGGTGGTGGATTGTACACATATGACGATTGTACTGGGTGATAGACGAACACTGGCCGCGGTGTGGGCGTTGGTGTGGGCGTGGGCGCATAGTCCACGATGCTCGCCAGGTTAGAGAACGGGTCCCAGTGGTGCTGCCCATTGCTCAGCGGGGCGGCGGCGTAGCATGCTCCGCCAAGCACCGCGATTGCCAGCAACGTGACAGCCATATGCATCCAGAGTGGGCGTGGGTGACTCTGAGCCGGGCGCAGCCTGTACCGGTGCCCGCTGCCTTTGATCACGAGCGGTTGCATCTGGTTGGCTGGCTGGGTATCGGTGGCGAGCGGGCTATTAGTTTGGGTAAGCAGGATGGCTGATGGCCATGCAGGGGTGGCTGTGCCATAGGGTGATGTGATATACGGCTGAGATGGTAGCTGCGGTGTCGACTCTCGCTGTGCGGGAAGGTGCGGTGGAGTCACCTTGTCAGAAGGCTCATCTTGCGCTGCGGGTGCCGTATATGCCCCATCTGCTGGAGCTGCCTCGCCAGTTTGGGGCGCATGTAGTGCTGCCCATTTGTCTGATGGCGGGGAAACGGGTTCTAGCGATGTTCCATGAGTGTGCAATGAAGCGATCCCTGCCGCGAAGTCCAGCAGACTTGGTGAAGGGTCATGCGACGATTGCCTATCCATAAACCTCCCCAGGCTCACCAAGGAAAGCGCACCCTCCCGATGCACCTCGCTGGCGAGCAGGCACAATCACAGCCGGGACACCCGCCCGGCCGGACAACCTGAGGGTAAGTGTATGGATAACGGTGACCATGGTCAATTTCGCGGCCAGCATGTAGCCGGAAAGTACTGAATATTATCCCCCAAAAGGGGAGTATGGACCCTCCGTTGCTTCTATATGGCAAATAAGCGTCTATAGGGGTATACTATAAGCAGACCTCCACAGTGGCGGGTAGATAATGGCGGGTAAAGGAAGGTCAGAAATGGAGCGGATCATCCGGGCAATTTCCGTCATCAGCGTCGTGCTGGCGATCGATCTGTTCTTGCTCTCTGCTGGTGCTATCTGGATGATGGCTACCAGCCCTGTTCCGCAGGCGGTAATCGCGTCTGGCTCATCGTCACGAATGGTGCGTCTATCTCACCGGCCTCAGCCGACAATGGTGCCTACGCTGCAACCGGTCATGGCAGTGGCGCTGCGCCCAGCTGCGTCCCCCGCCCCGTTGCCCACGGCGATTTCTCCGGCAATGGCGAACGCGGCCATCGCCATGCCGCCGATCGTCTGGCGGGGGAATCTGCATTTGCATGAGGTTGCCCTGACCTTTGATGATGGTCCCTCGCCAGTCTATACACCGCAGGTCCTGGCGGTGCTCGCCCAAAACAATGTGGCCGCCACCTTCTTCCTGATCGGGCAGCAGGCTGCAGCATATCCCGATCTCGTGCGCCGTGAGGCGGCGGCAGGCAATGCGGTGGAAGTTCACTCGTGGTCTCATCCCGATCTCAACTGGCTCTCACCTGCTCAGATAGCGGCGCAGCTAGAAAACACCTGTCAGGTGATTAACGATGCCCTGGGCATGCACGAGGTGGCGTTCTTCCGCCCGCCCTATGGAGATGTCAATAACACCGTTCTGGCAGTTGCCAGGCAACTGGGCCTGACAGCGGTCATGTGGGATGTGGATCCACGCGACTGGGCTCGACCAGGGATCAGTGCCATCATCAACCGTGTGCTGGCGCAGGTACATAATGGCTCGATCATCCTCCTCCATGATGGGGGTGGCAACCGCTCACAAACGGTGGCAGCCCTGCCTGAGATCATTGCTGCGCTGCGGCAGAAGGGTTATACCTTTGTCACAGTGTCACGGTTGCTGGCCAATAGTGGATTTGCGGCTGGGCCTGTATGCTAGAGACCGGCGCTGTCCTATCGTCTGCACTCCCAGACATATATAATTAAAGGGAAAACAAAGCTGACGCGCTTATAGAGCCACTACGCTGCTCAGCTTCGGCAAGATGGTAGTTTCCGCAGGAAGGTATATGCTCATGCCGGACAACCTCTATCTTTCTGATGGTCGTGATTCACGCCGTGAGCAGCCTGACGACGAGCCGCTGATTGTGCCATTCGATGATAGCGCTCCCGAGCTGGCACATCCGCTGTTCCAGCAGCGGCCCCGGCGCGTCATGGTGGGTCGCAGCATTGCTGTAGCGGGGCTTACGGTGCTCACACTGCTGGCGATCGTGCTCAGTATGAGTGGCGTATGGCAGGCAGTGAGCGGCTCATTGCGCACAGCCCTTCATGCCGTGCATTCGCCGGTCCTGGTTGCTGAATCGCCGGTGCCGTGGGCACAGGTCTGGGTAGATGGCCACAAGGCTGGAAGAGTCGGTGCGCGCATCCCTTTAAGCCTGGGTGCGCATACGATCACTGTGCGCGCGGCGGGATTTGCTCCTTACACACGCCAGCTCTCGTTTGGCGATGTGCTACAGGCCCTGCATAGCGAGCTAGTGATCAGTGTGCCTGAGCGCGTGTTGCCTGGCGTCGTTCCGCAGATGACCGAGGCAATCAACCGTACTCTGGATGCCTTCTATGGTGTGGATAGCATTACCCGGATTACCCCTGGTGAGATGTATGCTCCAGGACAGGTGGCGCGCGTCCCGCTGCGCGCACGACTCACGCTCACAATGGTGACGAATAAGCCTGCGTTTCATTGCCAGCCGGCAGACCTGAGCTGTGAGCAGCGTGCTGCCGATGCTATTGTGAATGCCTATCCCTGCCTTTCGTCTACCTCTGGCTGCATATCCCCATACCTGACGCTCCTGGATTCCTGGGGAACGGCGGGCGAGAAAGCTGTAGCGAGTATACAGGTTCATCTGGATGTGCAGTTCTTTGACACCTCCAGCGGGCGGCTGGTCTACAGCCGCACCATCCCTACGCCTGGCTATCAGGGCGATCTCGTCATCATCTGGCCCGGTAGCAACGGCTGGCAGGTCTCTCCGGCCCTTGCCACCCCGGATATGCTCAGTGGTCTCCAGACGGATGCCGGTGATGCTGCATTACAGGCGCTGCTGCCGGCCAGGGCGATGGTTCACGCTGTGCCGCCATTCATGCAGATTCCCCTGCATCCCATCAGTGAGGGCATGCTTTTGATACTGCCGTTCGGACCTGATGCAGGGGCGACATGGCTGTTCCATTTTGGCATGCTCTTCGCCGTGGACCTATCGGCTCACCGGCTTACGCCGGCATTGCCGCCGGTTCCTGCCATGCTCTATCCCTGGTTGCAGCAGGCGGCAGGAGATTTCCTCCATCACATCCAGTTGTATATGGTGCCCATATATGCCCGATGATCCTTGCCGGGCTAGCCGGCAGCAAAGAGAGCCTGTTGACTGATCGAGAGATACAGGGGGCTGGTAAGTGTCCCCGGCTCCATTCGTTCTTTGCTCCTCGCCCAAAAGTCCTACGTCTGGCCGCCATGCTCTTCTCCTTCTTTAGCTTTATATGCTAGACTGGTGGAGCAGAGAAGCATGGGGCTGATGCAGAGCATCAGGTTCGCTGGAGGCTGGGTATGAAAGCACCTGTCTACGGGGTTGGCATCCTCAAGGGCGGCATGGGCAAAAGTACCACGGTTGCCATGTTGGCGCGGTTGCTCCCTCTTTATGGCGCGCGTACACTCGTGATCGACCTGGGACAGCCGGGTACAACCACGCGTGCGCTGCGCGACCGCTATAGCGACGCACGCACTCCTGGCGAGCACTTTGCCCAACTCTTGCTTGTCCTTGATCCCCTGAAGCCAGGCCAGTTGCGCCAGGAGGGCGCGGCTGAAGCCCTGGCGACGATGCCTGAGCTTCCTATGGACCTGGGCGATGGCCTCTGGCTCCTGCCTTATCATGAGCTCCTCTCGCTCGCCGGTGGCCGCATGCGTTCCGATACAACGCTGGCCGATCTGCTCGAAGCGCTTCCTGGCTCCTACGATATTGTCCTCATCGATTATCCCACTGACCTCGGCATGCTCATGGTCGCTTCTCTGGTCGCCACCACACGGGTCATTTTGCCACTGGCCCCACACAGCGAGGCTGTTACCGGTGCAGAAGAGATGCTCGCTCTCCTGGGCAGGGCACGTGGCGCGGGTAAGAACGTTGCCCTGGGCGGCGTGCTGCTAACTCAGGTAGAAGTCGCGGTGGCGCGCTTTGGCGCCACTGTTCAGGCCATTGCCGGACAGCCACAGGTGGCTGGCGAGCGACTTGGGTCGCGCCTGCTCCCTTTTGCTATTAAATATAGCGAGATGTATGATCGCGCCTATCGCGTTGGTGGCCCTGTCTGGGCCCGTACGCGGGATGCCAGTGTCTGGGCCGGCTATGTCTTGCTAGCCGAATGGCTCCTAGCCGATGCCGGTCTGGGCCATTTGCGCACCAATCGTCGGGGGCCGGCCCTGCTGCCGCCAGACACCCTCATTATTGATACGATGCTCCTCCGCCCGATTCCGGTCAGCATGCTTCTCTCGCGGCTCACCCTCGCCGCCGGCGCGTAAGGATGTGCACAGTAAATAAGGAGGGGCACCCGTTACAGGTGCCCCTCCAGAGGCAAATCGCTGATTGCCGATTTTCTCCGCTGTCAAGATGATCGCCGTTGCGGTCGATCGCGGGCAGGATGCTTGTCCCCCGGCAGAGCCGCGCTATCATCTTGAATCGGCAGAGATCCTCAGTGCTGCTCGATCAGTGTCAGGAACGGGCCACTGCTGGAATTAGCATAGTTCCCAACGGCCCAGAGAGAGTTCGTACCCGGAGTGACGGTGATAGCGTTCAGATAGTTGAACACTGATCCCGGGCTTGGGCTGGGAACAAAGCTCCAGGCCGAGCCATTCCATTGTTCAATCAGCGTCTGATAGGTGGTGCCGTTGTTGGAGTAGTTCCCGACAGCCCAGATGTCGGTTGGCGAGACAACTGCCCCCTGGCTGAGCGAGTTGATGGACGCGCCAGGGTTCGGGGTGGAGACGACGTTCCAGCTCGAGCCGGTCCACTCTTCTACCAGCACGTGATTGGTGGTGCTGGAAGTGCCATAGTTGCCAAACGCCCACACCTGGTTGCTGGAGACTGCTGTGACCCCTATCAGATAGTTGCTGGACGTTGAGGGATTCGGGCTGGAGATAACGCTCCAGCTGCTCCCATTCCATTGTTCAATGAGTGTCTTGTAGCCAGGGTTACGATATGCTCCTACGGCCCAGACATCAGTGGCCGAGACCGCAGCCACGCCATTGAGGAGGTTATTGCCCGTGCCAACATTGGGACTGGTCACGATGCGCCAGCTCGTCCCATTCCAGTGCTCGATCAGGGTCTGGGTATGGCCGCCGGCATTCTGATAGTATCCCACAGCCCAGATGTTGTTGCTGGCGATCGCCGTTATCCCGTTCAGCACATTGACGGCCGAGCCAGCGTTGGGGCTGGAGACGACACTCCAGCGTGTGCCATTCCAGCGTTCAACCAGCGTCTGATAGACCCCGCTGGTGTTCAGGAAGGCTCCCACTGCCCAGACGAGCGTTGTAGAACCGGGAACGGCTGTCGCTGCCAACAATGCGTTGACCGATGTTCCAGGGGATGGGCTGGGAACAACATTCCAGCTGGTCCCATTCCACTGCTCGGTCAGCGTCCGATAATCGCCGTTGGCGTTGACATAGTACCCAACTGCCCAGGCGTTGCTGGCGCTCAGAGCCGCGGTCCCGTAGAGATAGTTGTAGGTTGGTCCTGGGCTTGGGCTGGGAACGATGCTCCAGCTTTCGGCACTGATCGTTGCTTCGCCGCCGACCTCATCCTGCGTGTTCACCCCATTGCGGGTGTCCATCCAGGAGGCATAGAGCGTGTTCCCGGTGTTATCCCAGGCATTGCCGGTATAGTCACCCATGAACATGCCGCCAAAGCCATCGTTATTGGGGTTAGATGGCTGCGTGGCAATCTGAAGATTCGGGAACGTTGCGCCGCCATCAGTGGATACGCCAGCGAATGCTTCATAGGAAAGGTTGCTGGGGTCATTGCGGCGGTCAAGCCAGGTGACGCCCACTGCTCCACTATTGCCGACCGAGAGCCAGGGGAAGAACTGATCATGGGTATCACTGGATGGTGCTACCGGCACGGGAGTACTCCATGTGGCGCCGCCATTGGTCGAAGTCGTGACCTCGACCTGCATGAAGGAGCCAGTCCAGTTGTAGAACGCGACATACAGGTCGCCGTGATAAGCATCAGTGCTATTGTCAATGCCGACCACCGGGATATCGCTCACCCGCTCGCAGGTATTGGGCAGCGTTCCATAGTAGTCAGAGCAGGTATCCGGTGCCAATGTCGCGGTCGTAATGGGGGCCGGCGCACTCCAGGTATTGCCACCATCGGTGGACTTGGCAAAGTAAAATGTTGCCGTGGTACCGCCACAGTCGCCGGTCGGACCCGTCCCGGGGCAGCGCATCCAGGTCACATAGACGGTGCCATCGGCGCCGATCGTCATATCGCTAAATTGATCGACCGCCGGGGCAAGCTGGAGCCAGTCGACATAGATAGGCACGGACCAGGTGGCGCCCCCATCCCGTGAATGCGAAACGGAGATCGTGCTGTCGCCGGCAGCATCAAACTGGGTGACGGAGATATACAGGGAGTTGGCGAAGGGACTGCTCGGATTATCGTCGATCTGTAACCAGGGTTTGTCGGTAAACCCCTGATAAAAGAGCGGGTTGACGGCGATCGCTGGAGCACTCCATGGCCCGCCATCAGTCGATTTCTCGAAGATAATCGCCGGCTGCCCACAATCAATGCCCGTAATGTAAGCATTGTTATTCAGGTCATAGCCTACACCAGGGTCGCCACAACCAAAGCCACTCAGCGTGTTCATGCAGGTTGTCGTCCAGCTATTGCCTCCATCAGTGGAGGTATAGAAGCCGGTGAGCGATGGGCAATTATAGTCGTTACCGCCGGTGAGTAGATTCTGGGCGTTGGTGGGATTGGTCGCGATAGGATCTTCATCAACCGGCTGGCCACCCTCTGATGCCTGGACGTTGGGCAGTGCGCAGGGGGTGGGGGTACAGGTGAGCCGAGGATGGATATACTGCCTGCTCGCGGTAGATCTGGGAAGTTTGATCTTGCCTGAGTGGATGGCCTGTGCCATCAGTACACTGCCAGAAAGGGGGCTCTTAGGCAAAGGTGCGATGTGTGTAAAACGAGGATGGCTGGTAGCACCAGCACCAGCAGTGAGTGAAAGGAGCAAGAAGCCGAGGACGATGAGGCTACGCACAATACGCCAGAACGTTTTCAAGGTCCTTTACCTCCTCCACATGAAGCCTGTCATCTTGAGAACAGGCATGGCACCGACACAAACCCTCTCTCGATCTACACCGGCGACGGGTTTATTCAAGTAGCAATGAGATAACCCGTACTGACTAAGAGTCAGATACCGGCGTTTTGCACGTCTGGCTGAGAGCATATGCCAGAATTGGTGGACTGCGTGCCAGCATCAAAGAAATGTCAGGCTGCTGCATAGACGCATCCTTTCAATAGCTATCTGCCTGCTGAAGAAGAGCAGACTCCAGGGATTATACTCCATTAACACCATTCCAAGCAGGCGCCAAAACAAGCCGGCAAGATAGTTGCACAACCACATTATCAGTATATTCACAACAGCGGTGAAAGTCAAATATAATGGATGCAAACGCTGGATGTGATGGTAACAGGGGCTGGGATAATCGCCAGATCTGGACGATCGCCAGTATAGTAATCGTGCTATTCTGCCAGGCATGCCTGTACCCGTGCCACTACTTCGTGGCCTGGCACACGATGCTCCTGCTGGTGGCGCAGGTCCTTAATCACTACTTCGCCGCTGGCCACCTCGTCCTCGCCAATGATAATGACGATGGGGATATGCTGCCGGTCAGCCCATTGGATCTGCCGGCTCAGCCGGCGCTCTTCCAGATAGATCTCCGTGCGCACGCCGGCACGGCGGAGCTGTGCTGCCACTGCACAGTAGACCGCGTTGAGCGCCGGCGTCAACTGCGCGATAAGCACCTGCGTCAGTGTCGGCTGTGGATTGAGCCGTCCCAGCGATTGCAGCGCAGCGATCAGCCGGTCCACTCCGACCGATAGGCCGACTGCCGGCACATCTTGCCCACTTACCGAACCGATCAGCCGATCATAGCGCCCGCCGCTGCACACGCTCCCGATACCAGGCAGGTCTACCAGTCGTGTTTCGAAGATCATGCCAGTATAGTAGTCCAGCCCACGGGCGATACTGGTGTCAACAACCACGCGCTCGGCAGGAATCCCCTGGGCAATCAACAGGTCTAGAATGTCGCTGAGACTCTGTATCCCTGCCAATCCCTCGGGAAACTCGGCAAAGCGCTCCTGGAGCCGCGCCAGGATCTCGGCGTTACTCCCCTGAATGTCCAGATAGCTGTGCACCCCATCGGCGACCACCGGGGCGTAACCACGTGCGGCAATCTCAGCGAGCACCCCATCGGTGCCGACCCGATCGTTCTTATCCAGCGCCACCAGCACACCTTTTCCGGTCTGAGCGTCCAGCCCAAGCGAGGCCAGCAGGGCGTTAAGAATGCGCCGGTCATTGACGCGCACCACCGCATTCACCTGTAACAGATCCATGGTGGCGCAGACCATACTCAGAATTTCGGCATCAGCCAGTGTGCTTGCCGATCCAGCGATATCGGCATCGAATTGCAGGAACTCGCGGAAGCGCCCCTTTTGGGGCTTTTCTGCCCGCCAGACCATCCCGGCCTGATAGCGTTTATAAGGCATGGGCAATTGATGACGGTACATACTGACCACGCGCGCCAGGGGCACTGTGAGATCGTAGCGCAGCGCAACCTGGCGTCCGCCCTTATCTGCGAACTGGTAGATAAGCTTCTCTTCCTCGCCGTACTTCCCCAGCAATAGCTCGGCATATTCCAGCGCTGGCGTCTCTTGTGGCATGAAGCCGTAGCGCTCAAACAATTCCTGGATGGTCCGAATGATGGCTGCCCGGGGAATCATCGCTTCGGGCAGAAAGTCTTGAAACCCCTTCAGTAGCTCAACTGTCATAATTGACCTTTCCCTTGTGCCACAGCCCGCCAGAGCCAGTGGGCTGTGCCCATGATAGCATGTATCTCTTAATACTCTATCATGTTCTCGCGATGCAGGCTACGAACCCCCCCGCATCACTGCTACAGCGCTCCAATGCCGTTGGCCATTGTATAGGGCAGCAATGTCGCAGCGAGTGAGCAGGATAGTGAGCCACTCCCAACCGTACAGGCGTCCACACTGCCAAAGATGGTGACGACGTAGAGCGTTGAGCCCAGCTCAGTCATCGCTGTTGGAATACCCCGGCCCGCGGGCAACGCGCCCTGTCCCAGAAATGCAAAGGCATGTCCCCTGGCTCCATAGATACCCAGCGTATTGCTGTATTGCTCGCTGGCGATCACCTGATCGTGCGATCGATCAAAGAACACATGGGCGCCATCATAAGAGCTGGGATCCATCTGTGGACTGCCGGGGACGCTGCCCAGCGCACCCTGGGCGTTGATCGTGTGAACCTCAACGCCCCCTGTGCCACTGGTGCCAATGCCATTGAAGATATAGGTTCGTGTGCCAATGATCGCTGCGCCGGCGCCATCCGGGCTGGTAAGCTGGCTTGGGTTCGAGCTGAGGAGCTTGAGCGTTGTCCCGCCACTGATGCTATAGATATCAATCCTGCCGTTCTGGTTATCGATCGCCATGAGCTGTGAACTGCTCACCAGCGCAATGGAGAAGTAGAGCTTATTGGGCACTGCGAGGCTGCTGGCCAGTGTTAGCGAACAGCCACTGCCAATGGTGAGCACATCCAGGTAGGACGGAGTTCCCCAGGCAGCCAGGTAGAGGTACTTGCCATCGGCTGAGACATGGATGTCGCCGGGGAAGTAGGTGCTCCCATCACCCACTGTAATGATGCTCACTTCAGTCAGGGCGCCGGTTGAACTGTTAACAGCGAAGCTTTCGACGAGCCCGGATGTGGCATCGGTATGGAAGACGCAGGGCCCATTTACCGTTGATGTGGCGATTTGATTGGCCCCAAAAGCTGCCACACCTTGCAGGCCGCCGGTGGAATAAGGGGAGCCTGGCGTTGGCACTAGGCCGTTACTGGTAATCTGGTAGCCGCTGATTTTGTTGTTGGGGCTCAACCCATTATCTACATACAGAAAGTGCGTGCCCGTCCCAGGTACGTTCAGGTGTAGACGGGTAACCTGGCCAGTTCCCTTTGCTGCTGCCGCGCTCCTGGGGAGCGGCCCGTGCACGGGCGGCACGAAATGGGCGGCAGGGGATCCCACAGGCTGTGCAACCCGATTGGTGGAGGCTGGAGCAAAGGCAAAGAGGGTGCCACCGGTGTCGCCGATATACAGTACGCCGTTGGCGATAGTCACCGAGCCATCGAAGGTCTGGCCATTAGGATCCTGGTAGCTAAAGAGCGTATTACCGCTAGTTGCATCAACCACCAGCAGGGTATCGCCTGCCCCGACAGCGACCAACCCCGGCACAGCCATCATTGCCCCAAGCACCGGCCCCTGGCTCAGACAGTCGCGCCAGATGATCGCCCCGTTGGCCGGATTCAACGCTTCCAGCGTGCCCAGGCAGCTTGTCCCGTTAACCGTGGCATTGGCTGTAGCCATGTACAAGGTTGAGCCGTCCCAGGCGCTGGATACCACCTGTGGCGGGTTGATAGCGTTGGCCGGCAGCCCTAGCTGGACCTGCCATAGAGGTCCATTGCTGATGTTTGCCCGGTCAAACACATAGTAGATGCCATTCTTATTGATCAGCCCGACCAGGTTGTGCAGGGTGCCGCCGATAGTCGCTGTAAAGAGCACCGGTGTGCTGCCAAAGTCTGAATCGAACCACCAGCGCGTGGTGAGCGGGATCTGCCAGGAGTGGACCAGTGAGAGGTCGGCGGCGTTCAGTTCAATGAGCGCGGCTGCCTGGGTCTCGGGGGTAGAGCAGGAGTTGGTGTTACCGGTGCCGATGTAGATGGTTCCGGCGCTGGTATCGACCGTTGGCGCATCCCATACACCGCCGCCGATGCAGCCGTTGGGTACGACATTAAACGTGTGCTGGATTGCACCGGTTGAGGCGTTCACCTGCACGAGCTGTCCCTGTACGACCGGGCAATCACCCAGAGATGAAACGCCGATATAGACGCTCCCGTTATATACCGTCGGTGGGCCCCACAGAAAGGCGGCGGGTGGCGACCCTAATGGAGTTTGCCAGATCACGGCTCCGGTGTTCGCATTCAGGGCGTAGAGTTCAACATTGCCGCCGCCTACAAAGACGACAGGGATCATCTGCCCGTTGATCGATACGGTGGCCACAGTAGCCGTATCGGCCACGCCTACGCCAGGTACACAGGTGGTCGGTGATACGCCCACATAGGTTGCCCAGACAAGGGAGCCGTTCAGGCTCGTAGCACGTTCGTACCCATCCCATGATCCCCAATAGATGAGTCCATTCGCAACGATGGGCTGGGCAGTGATATTGCCCCCGCTGGTTTGTGTCCACTGCAATTGCAGGCTGGAGGCTGAGGAGGGGTTGATGATCGTTTCGGCCTCGTTATAGCCACTATGGCTCAGATCCCCCATATACATTGTCCAGTCGCCGGCGGCAGCCCGGACTACCGGGGTGGCCGTACCACCAGATCCGCTACCAAGCACGCCGAGCAGCGCCAGAATGGCGATTATCCGGGTAAATAGCAGCCTGTAGTCCGCCCATTCCCTCATCAACATGGAGCACATCATCTTCTTCCTCCCTTTCCCAGAACACCCGTTGGGGCTCGCTCACACCTGGCAATAAGGATCACTGCGCCGATTCTCTTCCCTTCGCGCCGCTGGAGCGAGCAGATGGTGAATAAGACTGGCGCTTGCTCCCATTATAGCTGAAGTATTTTTGCCGGTCTATCCCCTTGTCTTTTAGCACCTGCCCAGGTACAATGGTCTCAAACGAAGAAAGAAATCACAGGCATGGTGCGCAACCACGCGCCGCAGCGAAGAAGGTGAGAACCATGGACGTCAACGAGGTCTGGTACACGAAGCTTACTCCGATTACCTTTATCGAGCGCAGCGCCGCTGTCTTCCGCGCGAAGACGGCCGTCGTCTATGGTGAGCGGCGCTATACTTATCCGGAGTTCTATGCCCGTGTGCGGCGTCTGGCCAGTGCTCTGCGCCGCGCCGGCATCCAGAAGGGCGACCGGGTCGCTTTCCTGGCGCCCAATATACCGCCGCTCCTGGAAGCGCACTTTGGTGTGCCTCTCGCCGGTGGCGTGCTGGTCGCTATCAACACCCGTCTCACTGCCGATGAGATCGTCTATATTCTCAATCACTCGGGCGCTAAGGTGCTCGTCGTGGATACCGAACTGGCGCCACCGCTCATCCCGGTACGCAACCAGCTAACCAGTGTCCAGACCATTGTGAACATTGCTGATATGCCGGGAGGTGCCCAGTTCGATGGGCCAGAGTACGAAGAGTTTCTGGCGATGGGCAGCGACGGTCCGATCAGTCCGCTTCTTGACGATGAGAATGACGTCATCTCGATCAACTACACCAGTGGGACCACCGGTCGGCCCAAGGGCGTCATGTATACCCATCGCAATGGCTATCTCAATGGCCTGGGCGAAGCGCTGGAGATGGGGATGAACAATCGGAGTGTCTACCTCTGGACTCTGCCCATGTTCCACTGCAACGGCTGGTGCTTCCCCTGGGGGGTGACGGCGGTTGGTGGGACTCATATCTGCCTGCGCAAGCTTGAGCCGGCAAAGGTCTTTGAGCTGATGCAGGCTGAAGGGGTCACCCATCTGTGTGCGGCGCCTACTGTGCTTATCATGCTCATCAACGATCCGGGTATCAAGGATTTGCGTCTTGCCCATCCTATCCATGTGACCACCGCTGGTGCTCCACCCTCGCCCACAATCATCGGCCAGGTTGAGACGCTGGGCTGGACCATTACCCATGTGTACGGCCTCACCGAGACCTATGGTCCCCATACCATCTGTGAGTGGCAGCCACAATGGGATGCGCTACCTGTGGAGGAGCGCGCCCGGCTCAAGGCGCGCCAGGGCGTGGGTTACATTACCGTTGGTACTGAGGTGCGCGTCGTTGATGACGATATGAACGATGTCCCGGCCGACGGTGAAACGCTGGGCGAAGTCGTCATGCGCGGCAACAATGTCATGCGCGGCTACTTCAACAATCCTGAGGCAACTGCCGAGGCGTTCCGTGGCGGCTGGTTCCATAGTGGCGACCTGGCTGTCGTGCATCCCGATGGCTATCTAGAGATCCGCGACCGCAAGAAAGACATCATCATCTCTGGTGGCGAGAACATCTCTACGGTACAGGTTGAGCAGGTGATTGTGCAGCATCCTGCTGTATTGGAGGCGGCGGTAATTGCCATCCCCGATGAGAAGTGGGGCGAGGTGCCCAAGGCATTCGTCACGCTCAAGCCCGAAGCGACGGCAACCGAAGAGGAGATTATCGCCTTCTGCCGCGAGCGACTGGCACACTTCAAGTGCCCCAAGGCGGTTGAGTTTGGCCCGCTGCCCAAGACCTCTACCGGCAAGATTCAGAAGTACGTCCTGCGTGAGCGCGAATGGGCTGGTATGGAAAAACGGGTCCATTAGAGGCAGGGGAGCGGATGCTGATCATCGGACGCAACGACCTGCAGCGGGCTGTCGCTATGGACCAGGCCATGGACGCTGTTGCTACAGCCTTCGCCCAGCTCTCTTATGGACAGGCTGAAGTGCCGCTGCGCCTGCACGTTGCTGTCCCTGCACAGGAAGGGCTTGCCCTGGTGATGCCGGCGTACCTGGCTGGAAGCGATGCGCTGGGTGTCAAAGCGCTCACCCTGTTTCCACACAACTTGGCCCGCCGTGGCCTGCCGGCGATCCATGCCATTGTGCTCCTGTTTGATACTGCGGACGGGCGGCCTCTAGCACTGCTGGATGGCGGCTATCTGACGGCGCTGCGCACCGGCGCGGCCGCGGGCATCGCCACACGGATCATGGCGCGCGCCGATGCCCAGGTGCTTGCGCTCTTTGGCGCGGGCGCCCAGGCGCTCCCACAGGCGTGGGCAGTATGCGTGGCGCGCCCGATTCAGCGCATCTGGATCGTCAATCGTACCCGGGCCAATGCCGAGCGGCTGGCAGCAGAGCTGCGGGCGTTCGGCCCGCCGATCCCTGCTGATGTCCGTGTTGCCCCATCGGCGCAAACGGCGCTGGCCGAAGCTGATGTCGTCTGCTGCGCAACTGCCTCGCCCTCACCGCTCTTCGCTGATGCCGATGTGCGTCCGGGGACGCACATCAATGGGATCGGCTCCTACCGCCCGACGATGCGCGAAGTCCCGGCGGCGACAGTGGCACGGGCGCGGGTAGTGGTAGACGAGCGTCGCGCCGCCTGGGCCGAGGCTGGCGACCTGGTGATGGCCCGTGACGAAGGGCTGATAGACGAGTCGCATGTCGTCGCCGAGCTGGGTGAGCTGGTGGCAGGTCACATTGCTGGCCGCACCGATGATTGGCAGGTCACCTTCTTCAAATCAGTTGGCAATGCTGTGCAGGATATTGCAGTGGCTCAGCTGGCCTATACACAGGCACAGAAGCTGGCGCTGGGGACAGAGGTCAGGCTATAGGATTACCGAAACGGGCCGGAAAGCCTCTTTAGCCAGGGGATGAATGGCCCGTATGAACATCCACTCCCCTATCGGCAGATGTGGCTCTAGTGGCAGGTACAGGCTATTGTGCTCTTGGCCAGACGATCGATCAAAAAAGGAGCTATTCGCTATGCCTGATGTTGAAACTGTGCGCGATCGCATTGCCTTCCTGCGCGGGCTACGCGCTATCCGTCAATTTCGACCAGACCCCGTGCCGCAGGCGGTCGTGAACGATATCCTCGAAGTTGCCCGCTGGTCAGGCAGCGCCAGCAACCGCCAACCATGGGAGTTAATCGTGATCCGCAGCCGTGAAACGCTCCGGGCGCTTGCCGCAGTGGAAGGTTATGCGCAGCATCTGGCCGGCGCTGCGTTAGCGATTGTGCTGGTGATGGCAGGTGAGCCTGGTCGATTCGAGCATGAGACCTATGATGAGGGACGGCTGAGCGAGCGTATCATGCTGGCTGCTGCCGCGCATGGTGTTGGCTCAAGCATCGGCTGGTTCTCCGGTAACGGGAGAGCCACCGCCAGGGCGATCCTGGGAGTCCCGGCAGAGCGCCTGGTGCGCACGGCTATCTCGCTGGGCTATCCGGCGGAGGAGGCGCTGCGTCCCCGCACAAAACCCGGCCAGGCCCGCAAGCCACTCTCGGCAATCGTACACGAGGAGCGATATCGCTAGCCCGCCGGCAGAGCCAGTGAAGTTCGCCTATTTGAACAGATCGCGCAGATCTGTGGCGTTTTTCGCATCACCCAGTAGTGGCTTCACTCCAAATATCTCCTCAAGAGTACGTAGTGTTGAGCTGTGGGTATAGTATAGGCGACTGGCATACCCACCCCCTTTTGCATAGGGGGAGAGGACGATCATCCCGATTGGCCCGTCGCTGCCAAAGGAGCCCTCGTCCCAGGTGATGAATAGCGCCCCTCCCTGGCGATATGCTGATGAGTTGAGAATCATAGGAACAGTGTGGGAGAGCCAGGTATCGCCCTGTGCCACTGGATCGTTGAGTGGCGGGCAGGAGTTGTGCATGTCGTCGCAGAGATCAGGGGTGATAAAGTTGTAGCGTGCTACCGTGTTGCGTTGCAGGTCTGCGGCCAGCTCGCTGAATGGCCGCTCATGGGCGATGCAGTAGGGCGAGTGCGGGTTATTCGTGTCAGTCACGTCATCGAAGAAGACCATCGGATTATGCTTGGCGGCGTAAAGCCCATTGTTGGCGAGCGGGCAATCGGTGCCACTAATACCCTCCTCGTATGCTTTCCAGGAAATGCCGGCGTTCTTGAGCAGCGTAACGAGGTGTAGCGTGGTTGCCTGATGGTTCTCATCTGGTGGGTCGTCGTTATAAATGCCAAAGTTAGTTCCAGCCTCCAGCCAGAGGTAGTTTGGCTCGCTGGGATGGTTGTTTGGCGGGGTGTAATACCGGGTGGCATAGGAGGCCATAGGCAGCAGCGTATGATTGATGTAGGGTGCAGATGGGTTGCCCTGGATATCCGACCAGTTCTGGTTCTCCATCACGATGATAAACACCGTCTTGATGGGGATAGTCCACGGCAAGCTAGCTTGTCCGGAGCTTGAAGCTGGTGGACGGCTCTGGGAGATGCTCATGCAGGATAACAGGGCGGCTATCAGGAGAACGCTGCCCAACCCGGTGATAAACAGCGAGGTGAGCGGCGCCCTGGCCAGTTGCCAGATCAGGCGTTTCCGGGTCATCTATCATGGTCCTCGATGATTTGTTTTGCGCAGAAGGTGCCGCTAATGCAGCATATCATAGAAATCACCGAAGAGGATGGGGGGACAGGGAGCGAGCTCAGCCTGCCCGCTCCGCAATCACCCGCTGGCGATTGGCGATGAAGCCGGTGCGATATGCCAGATGCTCGTACATCTTGTCGATCGGCTTCAGACGGCTGTAGTAACGATCGTAGATGCGCCGTGAATCGGCCATGCTCCAGCTCCGGATGAGCCGTGCACGGGGGACCGGATGCAGCACCAGTTCGCCTTCCGGCGTGCGGTATACTTCGTCCTTGTGCACAAACTGCTTGCCCGTGTACAACTGGTAGGGGCGCATCTTGCCTTCGGGCAGCAGCGAGCCATCGGCGTCCAGTGGCTGAAGTGCAGTCCAGTTGTTGGTCTCCGGTAGTGGCGTCAGCAGGTTCGCCGTTTGATAGAGGCTGACGGTCCGCACCCAGTCGGCCATCTCCATGATCTTCTCCTCTGTATCGTTGGGCAGGCCAATGATCGTCATGGCGACCACCCGGAATCGCTTATTCAGCTCCACCAGGTCTCGGTGCACCTGCTCTGGCTCCTGGCGCTTATGCACCAGCTTGAGGTTTTCGGCATCAGCTGACTCGACACCGATATACAGCATTCTGATGCCCGCTTCATACAGAGCATCCATCAGCTCCGGGTCCTGTCCCAATTCGGCGCGTGTCTGGCAAACGAACTGGATATGTTCGGTATGGCCCTTCCAACGGCGGCTACGTTCCAGCCGCTCCTGCCGGAACTTGCGGGCACGGAGTGGTGGGGGATGCAGGTCGTCGGTAATAAAGACTGAAAAGTCACCATTCTTTGCGCGGTAGATCAGGCCGCGGTCGGCCATATCTTGCAATTGCTGAATGCGTGCCAGTTCAGTCTCAAAGCTAATCCGGCGGTAGCCAAGGAACTGCTTGATAACCTGGCAGAAGTCGCAGCGCTCAACGCAGCCGCGCACAGTCTCCAGCACGCCGGCCATGATGGGGTGCTGTGGCGTCAGGTCGCGCACCGCGTCGAAGTCAGGTAGCTTGACAAAGTCGGGCGGGACAAGCTTCTGCCGTGGGCGAAGCGAGCGTCCCAGTTTGCCATTGACCTGGAAGGTGATGCCAGGGATCTGCTCAAGCATCGTATAGCGATAGTCGCCGTGGTAGGAGAGCATGATATCGCAGAGTGGGCCAATGATATCTTCGGCCTCGCGCTGCGCAATGACGTCAAACTTGCCCTCACGAATCGCCTCTTCAGGGAGTGGACCCATGTGTGGGCCACCGCCGATGATGATCAGATTTGGGTGCGCTGCCCGTGCCTGCGCGGCGATCTCGTAGGCGCGTGGCGCCTCGTTGACCAGCGCGCTGATCAGCAAGATATCGGTGTCCTCCAGATCGTGCACCGGATCAATCAGGCCAGACCAATCCTCGAACCAGATTTGCCGGTCATAGATGTAGGGTCCCTCGTGGTCACGCAGCGCACCGGAGAGAAAGAGTGTTCCTTGCCGTGGAATAGCCACGTACTCGAAGTTGCCGCCCGTGGATTCTGGCTGCACCAGCATCACGTTCTTTATCGGTTTTCCCATTGCATCGTCTCCAAGCTAACTCCTGGCGAGTGCCCAGGATTCACATGATACCTGTCCAGGATCAGGCCACCTTGGAGGAGCAGGATAGGCGCCCGGCATGACCCTATCCGGCAGAGGGCCGCCGCACCGGAATGCCTATGCCTGCATCAGGGTATTGATTCTGTACTCGCAACGTTAGAGCACGATGCAGGGGGGAAAGTTTCATAAGCTATGCACAATTACATCCGCAAGGAGGGCCGGCGCTTCCAGCTGTGGCGCGTGACCGACTCCGGGCAGGCGAATAACCCTGGCATGGGGGATGCTCTCTACGAACCAGTCTGGTGCCTCTGCCGGCAGGAGTCGATCGGCTGTGCCCCAGATGATGGTGGTAGGGACCTGAATATGACCCAGGTCGCCGTTCAGGTCATCACGTGCGGGATCGTAGTGGGCCAGGAAGCTCTGGAAGGCGGGTGTCTGGCTCTCGCGAATGATCGCGTCGCACACGAATCCTGGCAGGCGCAGTGGTCGTCCGACAACGCGTGCGGCCAGCTCACAGGCTTCGGCGCGATTGCGTGGCTCTAGCTTGGCATGCTGACCGCGAAAGATGCCGGCGCTGTTCACCATGATGAGTCGGGCAACGCGTTCCGGATGGCGGGCCGTGCATCGTGTAGCGATCCAGCCACCCAGCGAATTGCCAATGAGCACAGCGCAGGGAATGCCCAGGGCATCCAGAAAGTGGACGAGAAAGGTCACGCTATCATCAATGGTCACACCGGCAGGTCGCAACTCTGATGAGCCGAATCCGGGGAGGTCAGGTGCGAGTATGCGTCGTCGTGGCAGGGCGCGAGCCAGCTTTGGTAACACGCGCCACCACGTTGCTGCGCTATCGCCGAGGCCATGCAGCAGGACCAGCGGTGGCTCATTCCCGTCCGCTGGTCCTGCTGCATAATAGTGTGTGATGCGCCCATCTACCATTACCAGCCGCGAAGTGACGCCATGCCCACGCAGCGCAAGCGCGGCAAACTGCCGCGCCGCCTGCACCGGCTGCCGGTAAACATACACCGCCAGCCCGGCAAACATGGCACCGCCGGTCGCCATTGCCATACCGAGTGCCCACCTATTCCGCTGTTTCACCCACAATCACCTCTTCAGCGTGGATATTATTTGCCGGTGTCGCTCTTTTATCTCTTAAGCAGGCTCACCGTGGCTACTGATGCACCAATTGCTCCCGCGCCAGCAACGATCTGCCAGTTCAGGTGCTCGCCAAGCAGGGTTATCCCGAAGAGGACGGCGATCACTGGCTCACAATAGATATAGACTGCTACACGCGAGGCGTCAATCCTGGTCAGGGCGAGATTGTAGGCAAAATAGGCCATTACCGAACAGACCATAGCCAGGAAGAGAAGGGCCAGCCACTGTAGTGCATCCAACCGCACGATTGCACTCCAACGATTCTGCGCGGGATCAAAGAACGAGAGCAAAAGCAGGCCGATCGTCCCGCTGATCATGGTGCCGCCAGTCATCACCAGCGGCGGAATGTTGTGCATCCATCGTTTACTCACGTTTGAGTAGAGCGCGAAGGCAAAGGCGTTGCCGATGAGGCAGAGTGCGCCAACGATGAAGCCGGATCGCTGGCTCACGTGAGGTTGCCCCGGTAAGACGATTACCGCGACACCGAGGAAGCCGAGCAGAAGGGCGCCAAAACTGGCCGGATTCAGGTGCTCTTCACCTAATAATTGGGCGAGCACAGCCGTGATTACCGGGATCAGGCCAACGACCAGGATCGCGGAGATGCTGGCATTCGTCTGTTGTACGCCGGTATATTGCAGCCAGAAATATAGTGAAAAAGCAACCTGCCCAAGGAAGGCCATCAGCAGCAGATCACGGCCAGAGATCTGGCGACGGATGATCGCCCGAGCCAAGGGAATGGCAAAGAACCAGGAGGCGATGCTGAAGCGTGCAGTGGCCAGTATCGTCGGACTGAGTATAATTTGCCCGCCTGTTTGCGGCTGCAAGAGGAAGCGTGCGGCGACAAACGACATTCCCCAGGCGAAAACGGCGAACCAGATGCCAGCATAGTACAGTGCATGGCTGCCTGCTTTGCCAGGAGCTTTTGGCAATTCACTATTTGGGCTCATAGCATGAGTATATCACTGGTAGATGCAGATGCAAGAGAATGATTGATGACCGGTCCAGACATATGATAGAGTTTAACCGCAGCATTGGGTCCGGCCCGGTTCGCAGCGAGCAACGTGCGGACCTGTGGTCAGGTGACCGATGAGCTTCCCGATCGGGATTGGTAAAATTGATGGTGGTGCGCTATGGATGAGGCAGCCGTGCGCCTGGTGATTGGCGCGTTGTGGGCGCCGCTGATGGCCATTACCAGCGCGCATGAAGGGCGGCGCAGTGGCCAGATCGCCGTTGCGGCGTCAGGGGCGAGCATTCTGCCGGAGCGACCACGTGTACTGGTCGCACTCTGGAAAGCGAACTATACACATGAGCTGGTGCAGGCCAGTGGCACTTTCGTGCTGCATCTGCTGCGGCCTAGCCAGTTTGAGCTGGTGCGTCGGCTGGGCTTCCGCTCCGGGCGTGCTGGCGATAAGCTCGCCGGCATGAGGCTCCGGACGGGCGTCACCGGTAGCCCTATTCTGCTGGATACACTGGCGTATGTGGAGTGTCGCGTTGTACGGGCAATGGATGGGGACGATATGACCTCCTTTCTGGCCGATGTCGTGGATGGTGCACGGCTCCATGAGGGTGCGCCCATGACGTGGCCCGAATGCCGTGCGCAGTTGCCGCCAGATTGGCTGGCAGAATATGAAGCCAATCAGGAGTACCAGCGTACGGTGGCGCGAAGCTATCTTGGCCTGAAGCCGGCGCGATAATCGCTGCTCCGGTAGCCCTGGCTATTCTTCCCCACTCTGCGCCGCTGAGAGTGGGCAGGAGTGAAATCTGCTGCTGCCATGCTCAGTCACCTACTCCTGCCTGAAGGCGGGGGGTCTCACGGCGTGAGAAGTGAGATGATATTTTCCAGAACATTGGCATACGATTTGCAACAGACCTTCTGTGCATCACGGGGCGAGGGGAAACAGGGCGCGGCCAGGGACCCCCTGGTCGCGCCTGCGCTTGTCATGTCCGATAGACTATGGTATGCTTGAAGCGTGGGGCATCCCTATTGCCAACCCTATTTGGAGGAGCCTGTGATGCCAGCCAGTAGAGGGCGGCGCCGCTCTTCAGGTGAGCGCCGCAGCAGCGCCCAACATGACCCGGCTCAGTCTGAACTCTTCCCGGTTTTCGACCTTGATGGCCAGGGGGTGCCATCGGAGGAAGAGCGCGAGCTTATTCTGAGTGAGCGCGATTATATTGCGGTAGACGCGGTCTATGCCAGCAAGGCCCGGGAGATCCACTCTCCTGCCGAAAGTGCCGAAGTGGACCACAACACCCTGGTCCTCAAGAAACGGACCATTGCCCTCAGTCTCCCCCTGGGTGAGACCGATGATGAGGCGGTCATCCGCAACATCATCGACCTGGTACGTCCCCTGCTCGGGCCATATGGTGCCCGTTGCATCCAGTTGCTCTATCAAATAGCCAATGATCCCCCCTACTGGCGTCGCCCGGTCATCACGGTGGATACAAACGATCTTCTGGATCTGCTCGGTGAGAAGCGTGACAAGCGTGGCATCCATTATGCGCGCAACCGCGAGCGCCTCCGCAACACGCTCAATGCAGCTCATAACCTGGAAATTGTGGCCGAGATGCCTTTCAAACGCAATGGCAAGACCGAGCGCGTAGCCATCCGGCGCTCGCTGATCAGCTTTATGGGTGCAACCTTCGATCGTGAGGAGACGTCTGATATCCCGACCGAGCAGTTGTTCCAGCGTGGTCTGCCAAAGACGGTGCAACTGCGCCTGAACTTCTACGATACGGTGCGCCTCCCGAATGGGCGCATGGGCCGGCACTATATCCTGGAGCCACGGGCTGATTTCCGCGCCCTTCCACGTGCCAATTACACAACAACCGAGGAGGCCCTGCGTGCCTATCTCCAGCAGGAATGGCGTCGCCAGCGCCCCAGCGATCATTGCCTTCTCCTCACGCGCCAGGAAGGGGTAGAAGCGGCAGGTATTCGCACAACCAACAAGACATGGGCAACCCGTACGCTTCAGCGTGCTCTGGACCGCCTGATCCAGCGCGGCATCGTGGACCACTATACTGTTATTCCTCTCCAGCCCCACGAGACGTTTGAGGTGTATATGGTGCCACATCCCGGCATCATGGACGAGTGATGCTCTGGTGGCAGCGGATCCATCATCATGTCCCCAAAATTTCTCCTTGAGAGCCCCCTTCCTTCCGGGGAAGAGGGGTGTATCGCCTGTGGCGCCTATTTGTCCCCTCTCCCCCTGGAGGTAGGGTCAGAGGCATCCATGGAGCGGGTCGATGCCGGGTGCAAGGCATGCTCGCTTCAGCGGCCGCTATTTATTGATGAATAGCAGGGCAAGCCTGGCAGTGTTTGGACTGCCCCAGCCGCTGGGGAAATCCCAGCCGGCACCTGCAAAGTAGCCATCACCGGGGCTGCTCGTGCCAGGATAGTAGTTGTTGCCCACAGTGACATCATGGTACGCCAGCCCGGCAAGGCGAGACTCCCCAATTTCGTAGAGCGCCGGGTTGGCGAAGCCTACTGCTGGCTTGCTGTTTACCGCGAGCGCGCTATTGATGTCGCTGAACATGCCATTTAGCAGTGGCGCAGACAGGCTTGTGCCACCAAACTGGCCGATCAGGTGTCCGTCGAAGACGACATCGACGCCTGAGTTCGGGTCGGCATCGGCGGCGAGGTCACCCACACCACGCATGCCCGTCTGGTCAATAATGGAGATGCCCTTCTGGTAGGATGGCTCCGGGAAAACCAGGCTGGGCGCGCCACCCGTACCACAGGGTGCACCACCACCACAGACGCCATTCCAGACTGTCTCGCCGGCATAGGTGCCATTACTGTTGAGGACCAGGGTTGTGCCACTGGCCGCGGTTACCCAGGGCGAGCTGGCCATAGCGCTATCGCCCGGCTGCACATTGGGAGCAGTACCGCACTCAGGTGCGTCTTGATCGCCGGCCGAGATGAACACACTGCGACCTTCCAGGGCTGCCTGCATGAAGATGTGGTTTTCGAGTTTGATGGTAGGATCGATGGTCTCACACTCGCCATAGCTCTCGCTGGCTACTGCACCAGCATTCGGGTCGTTCACCCAGGTGTTTTCCATTTCGACGAACGAGCTGTTCAGCAGGTTCTTGGCAATATAGATGCGCAGGCTGGCCAGGTTTGGTGCCATCGAGGTGGACCACTGGGTATCAATGGCCGGCTCGATCAGGTTGAGCGAGTTGTCGTTCGAAGAGCCGATGATGGTGACAGGTACATGCGGCAGATGGTAGGTGTTCTCGAACTGCGCCAGATCTGAGGGGCCATGTTTGGCGAAGTTGCCCTCAGCCAGAATGCTGGTCGTCTGCCCGTTGCCACCCTGGCCATCCAGGATCAGCGGTGTCGCGTTGTATCCCCGCTCCATCTGCTGAGGCGTGTATGGTGTGGGCAGCAGGTTTGGCGTATGTGCACGGGCGAACTGGCGTACGAACATCGGATGACGCTGGTCGAGATTCGTCAGGCCGGCGACACCAGAGATAAGCGAAGCCAGCGAGGCCGGCACACTGGGTACGCGATCGTTGGCGTAGAAGATCATGCCGGTGTACGTATCCCGATAGTCGCTAATGGTCACATGGAAGGCCCGGTCGATCTGCGCGATGCTGCCGCTGGCCTCAACCAGCATACGGTTCGGCCAGGTTCCTGTGATGGTCAGGCCGGCACGGCGCAGGTAGCTGAGGACGGCATTGTATTCGGCGACCGTGGGAGCAAACCGGGCGGTAAATTGTGCAGGGGTCAGATAGTGTTTGTAGGTAGGAGAACCAGGTGTATACATGGCCTGGATTGCGGCCACAAGCTGTGTCTCGCTCCGGGGGTTCAGGCCAACAGCAATATCAAGAATCTTGCCGGTAGGCTCAGGGCTGAGCCGCTGCGCTGTTGCCACGACGGCAGGGAGTGTTTGCCCGGCTATCGGCAGGTAGCTGGTTGCGCCCACGCCGGCAATTCCCAAGCCGATAGTTGCTGCAATGCCGCTGACAATTACTGCGCCTGCAGCAAACAATCTAATAAGACGTGTCCCTGGAAACATCAAGCTGACTCCTTTCACAAGATACATCGGGTGATATTGGCGTAAATCGTGAGCCGAATGTTGCTGAAGAGTCTGCTTTGTTCTGCTCTTCCTCCTTTACCCAGAGTCTTCCCCTCCCTCTCTCCGGCCTGGGCATGTCGTCGGCCTCATCCTTGCCAGGCTGTGGGCTGGAGCCTGCGCTCAGGGGCATCGGGTCTCTTCCGGCGATATGTGGATCATATCCATTTGCCGCAAGCTGGTATCCAGAACAGTATACCTGATGGCAAGGAAAAGGGCGCTTATCTACTATATCTCTAATTGCTGTATTTTGCAAGTCAGCAGCAAACTTTTTCAGCAAAGGAAAAAGGCAGGATACTTGTGCAATAATGCTGGTTGCACTGTGGCCTGGCTTCATCCCTGGCCCGTTCGCTGCGGAATTGTGGATAGCGGAATTTATACAGTCCAGGGATCAGGTCGATCTGGCGGCCGGTGTGCTAGTAGCGGAACGCTCCTGTTCGGGGAGCAGTTTGATGATGCTGCTGCCGACGACCTCGAGGCGGCCGGCCAGGAAGTCAGCCCGGCAGGCATGTCGCTGAATCTTGCCACTTGACGTCTTAGGAATGCTGCCCTGCTTGACCAGCACCAGGGCATACAGTTGCACCTCATGCTCCGCAAAGACCGCCTGCCGTACCACGCTGGCAATCGCCTCGGTATCGGGCGGCTGATGCCCTTCCACCTCCTGCACCACCACCAGCCGCTCCGCCCCGGCCACCTCCACGGCAAATGCGGCCCCTGCATTGGGCCGCAACGCCGGATGACTCCGCTCCACCGTCAGCTCAATATCCTGCGGATAGTGATTGGTGCCCCGAATAATGATCAGGTCTTTTTGTCGGCCGGTGACATAGAGTTCGCCCTCATGGAGGAAGCCGAGGTCGCCGGTGCGCAGGAAGGGGCCTGCGCCACTATCGGCCAGACGGGCCTGGAAAGTCTGCGCCGTCTCCGCTGGGCGGTTCCAGTAGCCCTGAGCGATGCTGGGGCCGGCCAGCCAGATCTCGCCCACAGTATCGGGCGGGCAGGGCTGGCCGCTGTCGGGGTCGACGATGAGCAGGTGCTGGCCGGGGCGGGTCCAGCCACAACTGACCAGGGTCTGGGCGCCGGGCTGAGTGGGGTCAGCGGGGCAGACCTGGTGCTGTTCGAGGGCGGGGCGCCGGACGGTGAAGCGGGTGGGGGGAGAGGCTTTGGCGCCGCCGGAGACGAGGAGGGTGGCTTCGGCGAGGCCATAGCAGGGGTAGAAGGCCTGGGGGCGGAAGCCGGCGGGGGCGAAGGCGGCGGCGAAGCGGTCGAGGGTATCGGGGCGGATGGGTTCGGCGCCGTTGAAGGCGAGGTCCCAGGAGCGGAGGTCGAGGGAGGCGCGCAGGTGTGGGGGGATTTTACGGACGCAGAGGTCGAAGGCGAAGTTGGGGCCGCCGCTGGTGGTGGCGTGGTAGCGTGAGATGGCCTGCAACCAGCGGAGGGGCCGCTGCAAAAACGCCGTCGGCGACAGCAGTGCCGTCCAGGCCCCCAGGTAAAGTGGCTCTAGAATGCCGCCGATGAGTCCCATATCATGATAAGGTGGCAACCAGAAGACGCCACGGCTCGCTGATGAGAGTTCATAACACTGACGGATGAGCGCTAGGTTGCTCATCAGGTTGTCATGGCTGACCATGACGCCTTTGGGGGTGCCGGTAGAGCCGGAGGTATATTGCAGGAAGGCCAGGCTGGCGCCGCTGAGGGGGGGCATCTGCCAGGCGGGTGCCGCATCGGCGGGCAGGGTGTCGGTGGCCAGCCAGTGCAGGGCTTGCAGGTCGGGGGCCTGGCTGAAGGTGGCAGTGATCTTGGGGAGGAGGGAGCTGGAGGTCAGGGCGAGGGTGGCCTGGGCATCGGCGACGATGGTCTGGATGCGGGTGAGCGAGCGGTTGAGGCGGGGGGGATAGGCAGGGACCGCGACGAGGCCGGCGTAGAGGCAGGCGAAGAAGGCGGTGATGTAGTCGAGGCTGGGGGGGAAGAGGAGGAGGGCGCGGGCACCAGGGGCGGCGAGGGATTGGAGGTGAGCGGCGATGGTGCGGGCGCGCTGGTCCAGCTGGGCATAGGTCAGGGTAGCCTCAGTAGTTTCCCCATCCAGCAAAAAGGTATAGACGAGTCTGTCTGGGTGAAGGAGCGCTCGCTGGCGCAGGAGCTCAACCAGCGTGGACGAATTGAAAGAAGGTCCAGCATAGGGATCGGCGTACACAGTCATCAGGCTCTCCTCAGCAGATCTGGCTGGCACGAGCAGGCTAAACTCAGCCAGATCTGCTTTTCTCTCTCTCTCCATGTTCTCTTGAAGCTCATATCATGAGCACGTTTTTGTGCTACCTTTCGGCAGCAGAGGGGAGATTGTAGAGGTTGGGGGAAACCTCCATGCCGCTTCCAGCGGGCGACTCCCCTGGAACCCCGCTTTAGAAAAACGTGCGTATCAGGATCAGGTTAAGCCTCATGTCTGCCCAGGCGCAGTTCCAGCTATCTGCGCTGTGGCCATGGCAGGGGCTGGTTCCAGTATCATGGGCATCCCGTACTTCGGGCGCAGTGACATGCGTGGCGCTGGCTCAACGGGGTGCCCCGGCACGAGACGCGGCGTGTAGCGCTGCAGAATGGTGGCCAGCAGCAGGCGTGCCTCAAGAGAGGCGAAAGAACTGCCAATGCACATGCGCTGGCCGCCCCCAAATGGGAAGTAAGCACCAGGCGGTATCTTCTCGCTTTGCTCCGGCTCCCAGCGCTCAGGACGGAATACATCCGGGTCACCCCAGATATCCGGTAGATAGTGGGTCACCCACTGCATGAAGATGACCCGCGTACCGGCAGGGAAGTGATAGCCAGCCAGATCGAACGCTTCGATCGCCTGGCGTCCCTGCTGCCAGATAGGCGGATACATGCGTAGTGACTCGTTGAATACCTGTTCTAGATAGGGCAAATGGGGCAGATCCTCCAATGTGGGATCACGTCCAGCCAGCACTGTGCGCAGTTCATTAAGCAACTTCTCGCGTGGCCCTGGGTTTTCTGAGAGCAGGTAGAAGGTCCAGGTGAGGCTCATGGCCGTTGTCTCATGCCCGGCGCCAAAAAGTGACAGCGTCTGATCGCGCACCTGCTTATCTGTTATACCGCCATCTTCCTCCGCTTGCAGCAACATCGAGAGGATATCACCACGGTCGTGTCGTTCAGCGCGTCGTTGTGCAATGATCTCATAAATATATGCATCGAGCTTGCGCAGGGCAGCCATGCGCCGCCCATAACGGGTAATGGGTAGATCAATGGTAGCCCGCCGCGCCGGGTTCTCAACGATGGTGCTGAACGCGTGGCTGATCTCCGGATCGGTCACCTCGATGTCGAAGAGCGCCTTGGTGACGATGCGCAATGTCAGTGCCAGCATGCTCTGGCAGATATCTATGCGGTCCCCTGGTCGCCAGCCTTCCAGTACTTTATGGGCAATCTCGACCATGAGACCGGTATAGCTCTCGATGCGTTTCTTATGGAACGCAGGTTGGACCAGGCGGCGCATCTTACGATATGGCTCATCGTTGAGCGTAAGCAGCGTGTCTCCCATAAGGCGCTTCAAATGTGGCGCAACGGCGCGATTGAAGTTGCGGCCGTTTCCCACGAGAAAATAGTGGATATGCTCCGGGCGGAAGAACATGAAAGCCGGCTGATCGAAGAAATAGATCGTGGCTACCGTGCCGAAAGTGCGTTCTACTTCGCGAGCGAAGCGCAGTGGATTGCTCCGGAACTGGAGGGCATTGCCGAATACTGGCAGTCCCTTAGGGCCGGGCGGAAGCGCTTGCTTGTCCATAAGGATCTCCTGTTCTCCACTTGGTACTATAGAGAAGTGGGGCTGGCTGAGCTAACTCTAACCTGCTTGCGAGCCTGCGTCAATGGGCAACTTGCCTAGCAGCAGTTCGGGACAACCGTATTAGATAGTTCTGGATAGGGCGGCCGTCTTTTTGCTGATAGAAGAGGCCGCTCTGAAGCGCGGCATGATAAAGGGAAAAAAGAAAGGGGGTCGAGGAGTCGCCGCTGGAAACGACCCCTCGACCGGAGAGAGAGAGGAGGACCTGCAACGCTTTTGCGCGTCGCCGGTGTATGCTATTTACCGATCGTCCGTGTGGGTTGTGGACTGGCCCCGTGCTCGGTGGGTCTGTCTCTCCTGTTCGGGGAGCAGTTTGATGATGCTGCTGCCGACGACCTCGAGGCGGCCGGCCAGGAAGTCAGCCCGGCAGGCATGTCGCTGAATCTTGCCACTTGACGTCTTAGGAATGCTGCCCTGCTTGACCAGCACCAGGGCATACAGTTGCACCTCATGCTCCGCAAAGACCGCCTGCCGTACCACGCTGGCAATCGCCTCGGTATCGGGCGGCTGATGCCCTTCCACCTCCTGCACCACCACCAGCCGCTCCGCCCCGGCCACCTCCACGGCAAATGCGGCCCCTGCATTGGGCCGCAACGCCGGATGACTCCGCTCCACCGTCAGCTCAATATCCTGCGGATAGTGATTGGTGCCCCGAATAATGATCAGGTCTTTTTGTCGGCCGGTGACATAGAGTTCGCCCTCATGGAGGAAGCCGAGGTCGCCGGTGCGCAGGAAGGGGCCTGCGCCACTATCGGCCAGACGGGCCTGGAAAGTCTGCGCCGTCTCCGCTGGGCGGTTCCAGTAGCCCTGAGCGATGCTGGGGCCGGCCAGCCAGATCTCGCCCACAGTATCGGGCGGGCAGGGCTGGCCGCTGTCGGGGTCGACGATGAGCAGGTGCTGGCCGGGGCGGGTCCAGCCACAACTGACCAGGGTCTGGGCGCCGGGCTGAGTGGGGTCAGCGGGGCAGACCTGGTGCTGTTCGAGGGCGGGGCGCCGGACGGTGAAGCGGGTGGGGGGAGAGGCTTTGGCGCCGCCGGAGACGAGGAGGGTGGCTTCGGCGAGGCCATAGCAGGGGTAGAAGGCCTGGGGGCGGAAGCCGGCGGGGGCGAAGGCGGCGGCGAAGCGGTCGAGGGTATCGGGGCGGATGGGTTCGGCGCCGTTGAAGGCGAGGTCCCAGGAGCGGAGGTCGAGGGAGGCGCGCAGGTGTGGGGGGATTTTACGGACGCAGAGGTCGAAGGCGAAGTTGGGGCCGCCGCTGGTGGTGGCGTGGTAGCGTGAGATGGCCTGCAACCAGCGGAGGGGCCGCTGCAAAAACGCCGTCGGCGACAGCAGTGCCGTCCAGGCCCCCAGGTAAAGTGGCTCTAGAATGCCGCCGATGAGTCCCATATCATGATAAGGTGGCAACCAGAAGACGCCACGGCTCGCTGATGAGAGTTCATAACACTGACGGATGAGCGCTAGGTTGCTCATCAGGTTGTCATGGCTGACCATGACGCCTTTGGGGGTGCCGGTAGAGCCGGAGGTATATTGCAGGAAGGCCAGGCTGGCGCCGCTGAGGGGGGGCATCTGCCAGGCGGGTGCCGCATCGGCGGGCAGGGTGTCGGTGGCCAGCCAGTGCAGGGCTTGCAGGTCGGGGGCCTGGCTGAAGGTGGCAGTGATCTTGGGGAGGAGGGAGCTGGAGGTCAGGGCGAGGGTGGCCTGGGCATCGGCGACGATGGTCTGGATGCGGGTGAGCGAGCGGTTGAGGCGGGGGGGATAGGCAGGGACCGCGACGAGGCCGGCGTAGAGGCAGGCGAAGAAGGCGGTGATGTAGTCGAGGCTGGGGGGGAAGAGGAGGAGGGCGCGGGCACCAGGGGCGGCGAGGGATTGGAGGTGAGCGGCGATGGTGCGGGCGCGCTGGTCCAGCTGGGCATAGGTCAGGGTAGCCTCAGTAGTTTCCCCATCCAGCAAAAAGGTATAAGCCAGCCTGTCCGGCTGATGTGTCGCTCGCTGGCGCAGGAGCTCAACCAGGGTCGTACAGTCACAAACAGATGCTGCTCTGGCTGCTGTATCTCTCTCCACAATCATCATACCGATGTAATGCCCCCTCTCTCCACGTTGTCTGTGTGACCCTTGTGCCGGATTTTTGAACGATGTCCAAGCCTTAGTATAGTGGAACGGAGTAAAGGAAAGATAAAGGTGCATTGGTGAAAAGATAAAGAAAAGATAAATAATTTGCTCCTGGCCGGTGTCCAGACCGGTGACTGGCAGCTCCCTGGACGCAAGCCCCGATTTACGCCGGCTCCAGGATCACCGGCATGCCATGCTTCGGATGCAAGGTCACTACGGGCATGGGCTCCAGACGGTAGCCGGGAACTAACCGTGGGGTATAGCGCTGAAGGATGGTGGCCAGCAGGAGTTTCATTTCCTGCATCGCCAGCGGCATCCCAATGCAGGTACGCGGACCAGCGCCAAAGGGAAAATAGGCGCCCAGGGGCACTTTCTGGCCATTTACCGGGTCCCAGCGCTCTGGGCGAAACGCAGTGGCCTCCTCCCACAAATCGGGGCGACGGTGCGTCACCCACGCGCTTACGATGGCGATGGTTCTTGGGGGAAAGCGGTAGCCATCGAGCTCAAAGGCCTCAATGGCACAGCGACTCTGCAACCAGGATGGGGAATATAAGCGCATGGCCTCATTGAGCACCCACTCGGTGTAGATCAAGTTGGGGACATCCATGAGCGTCGGTGGGCGGCCCGCCAGCACGGTGTGGAGTTCCTGGCGCAGTTTCGCGCGTACATCCGGGTGCTCGGCGAGCAGATAGAAGGTCCAGACCAGTGCATCGGTCGTCGTGTCGTGGCCCGCAGAGATCAGGGTGATGATATGATCGCGGACCTGTTTATAGCTCAGCCTGCTGCCCTCAATCTGGCCGGTGAGCAGGAGAGAAAGGACATCACCGCGATCACGCCCATCGGCCTGGTGGGCGGCGATGATCGGGTAAATGAGTGCATTGATCTGGCGTGTAGCGGCCATCCGTTTGCCATAGCGCGTCATAGGCAGGTCGATGTGCAGGCCCAGGCGCTGCTCGAGGAAACCGGGAGGAGTCTCCGCGACATCCACAAATGCCTGACCTAACGCGCGCACATGGGCAGCTAGATCGGTATCGCAGAGGCACTTGACGATGATGCGCAGCGTCAGTTCGCGCAGGGCGCGGGCCAGATCAATGGTGGCGCCCGGCTGCCATTGATCGAGCATGTCCAGGGTATATTGCACCATGATCGGGGCATAGCTCTCAATGCGTTTTTTGTGAAAAGCGGGCTGCAGCAGCCGGCGGTGCTGACGGTGCTTTTCACCATTCAGCGTCAGCAGACCCTCGCCCAGGAAGTCGTGCAGCTTCCGGTTGAGCTCACGCGTGGTAAAGTTCTGCGCCTGCTCGATCAAGAGGTAGCGCACATGCTCCGGACGGAAGAGGAGCACGACGGGCATGTTGCCAGAGGAGACCGTAACCATATCACCGTATGTGTGGTAGAGATACTCCCAGTAGACAAGGGGATTGTGCCGCAGTTCTGCCATCTCGCCGGCCTGGGGTCCAGGCGGGAGCCGGGTTTTTTGCTGGGCGATAGCCATAATGTTCTCCATTGCTCTATGGTTGCATTATAAAAGCTATGTAGATAGCTTGCTGTCCCTTCCAGGGCGCTTCTGGCCATCTCCCCATCGGTATGGAGATGGCCGATCGCTGTGCTGGCGAGAAGCGATAGTTCAGGGAAGATGCTCCTTGCCTGTCTGGAAGGCGAGGTACCATCCTGCGGTGCGGTTGCTCACCGCGTCACTATCCATGTGTCAGTGTAGCAGAGAGAAGTAAAGGAGAGATAAAGAAGGGGAAGTGGAGCATAAGGAGTGGATAAAGGTTGTCCTGGCTCGATAGGCCCGCCACATTATTGATCGTCGACCCGCAAGCGGTAGCCGATACCCGATTCGGTGAGAAGATAGCGGGGACGTGCCGGCACCGGCTCGATTTTGCGCCGGAGCTGGCCGATAAACACCCGCAGGTACTGGACCTCGTCGTCATACTGGGGTCCCCAGACGGCGTGCAGAAGAGCCCGATGGGTCACGACCATGCCGGCGTGGCTGGCCAGATACTTGAGGACCTCATACTCGGTGGGCGTCAGTTTGACCTCGTCATTGCCGACGGTGACGCGGCGCCGCTCGAAGTCAATGACCAGATCGCCGGTGCGAAATTGCGCCGTCGCGCCAGAGCCGCGCGTGGCATGCCGCAGGGCGACACGGATGCGGGCAATGAGTTCACCCATCCCGAATGGCTTGGTCAGGTAGTCATCGGCACCCATATCTAAAGCGGTGATCTTATCACGCTCCCCGCCGCGCACAGAGAGGATGATGATGGGCACGTGCGACCAGCTCCGCAGCTCGCGGCAGACGCTCAGACCATCCCTATCGGGCAAGGAGAGATCGAGGATGATTACATCCGGGTGCCATTGCGCGACACGCTCGAGTGCCTCGGTGCCGGTAGTCGCCACTTCTACGGCATAGCCGTGAGCGACGAGGCCCCCACGCAGAGCCCGGCGAATCTGGATGTCATCGTCGACCACAAGCACCCGCGCGCCGGGCACCGATCCGCTAACAGGATGTTCCATGTCTGCCCTTCTCTAGCGCAGCAGATCTGCGGGAATCTCACTTGCAGAGACGCTCTGACAGTACGGCGGGTCACCAGCAGCGATAGGCAGGGTGAAAATGAACGTGGCGCCCTGCCCCGGAGCACTCTCGACCCAGATATGACCGTCATGCATCTCGATAATCCCCTTACAGATGGCCAGCCCTAATCCCGTGCCCTCAAATGTCCGGTTGCTGGCCCAGTCCGGCGGCGGCTGCTGGGGGAGCCGATAAAACTTCTCGAAGATGGCGGTATGAAAGGCGGCGGGGATGCCTATCCCTTGATCGCGGACGCGCACCTCGAGATCACCCTGCGCATTGAGGCAGGCCGTAACGGTGATGGTCGTGCCCGGCGGAGAGTATTTACAGGCGTTGATCAAGAGATTGGAGAGCACCTGCTCGATCTGACCATAGTCACAAAGCACAGGTGGCAGAGGGGTGACGATATCTACCTGGATGTGGTGCTGTGCTGTCAATGCGGAGGTCTCTAACTGGTCCAGAGTGGTGGCAATCACATCGCCGATATCCTGCCACTCTTTGCAGGGGCGTAGTCCGCCAGCTTCCAGCCGCGACAGTTCGAGCAGGTTGCCGACCAGCCGATTCAAACGATCGGCAGCCTCATTGATGTTCTGGAGCAGGACACGACGCCCGCCTTCATCCCATTGCGTTTCCGGCTCGAGTAAGCTGGTTGCTGCCGCCTTGATCGAGGCCAGCGGCGTGCGCAGATCGTGCGTTACCGAGCCGAGGAGCGCTGTTTTCATCTGATCGCTCTCACGCAGCGCAGAGGCATGGACAGCCTCTTGCCGGAGACGGTCCCGCTCAATGGCCAGGCTAATCTGGTCGACAAACGCCGAGAGCAGCCGGCGGGAGAGTGGTGCGATGCCTGGCGTGGGGGCGATCAGGCGGTACAGGTTGTTGCCTCCGCCGACGCCTATCACGCCCAGTATTTGTCCTTGTCCGCCGCTACGCAGAGGGAATAGCAGGCGTAGCGTATTATCTGACCCGGATAGGACCGGAAAATAGCCAATCGGGCGCGCCTCGCGCAGGGCGACCTGTGCCTGGGACAGCGCATCTTCCGTGAAGATGCTGCCGGGCTCAATGGTAACCCCGGCAACACTTTCGTAGGCGACGACATGCAGCGTATCCTGCTTGTCGGGAAGCAAAACGGCGCCGAAAGTAATCCGCGTGTTTTGGAACACTTGCAACATCAACTTTAGCGCCTGCTGCAGACCGTCGTTCAGCGAATCACAGGCAGCCAGCACCTGGACGAGCTGGGCAAGAATGCGGCTCTCACGCTCGCGTTGGCGGGCTTCGTGTGCACGCGCACGCAGACTGGCGGTCAGCTGGCCGGTAATAAGAGCGATGATCACCGAGATAGTCAGGGCCAGCGTCTCTCTGGGGGTGGCGATAGAAAGAACTCGCCTGGGCGGCACAAAAAGGAAGTCATAGGTAACCAGTGCCATGAAGACGGTGGCAACCGCCGGGCCACGGCCAAATACGGCGGCCAGTATGACAACCACCAGCACATATAGGATAGAGTTATCCGTGATGCGCGTCTCCGGGCCGATGAGTCCGATCAGCGTGCTGACCATGGCCACCAGAAGAAATCCCATGAGATAACCGATCCAGGGTCCCCAGCGCGAGTTGCGCATATATTTGCGCCATAGTTGCCGTGCCCAGAGGGGGATCAATTGCTCGAAGAGGAGTGAGTCTGTCAGGATACCGCCCAGCGTATCATTGTCCCTGCTGGCAGAGCTGCTCCATATGCCCATCGGTCTGCTTCGCTCCATATACCCGTCCGATTGTTCAGGCCAAACTGCCGGTGACCACATACCTACGTACTTACGTACACACTAGCACTGACCGACACGAACGTCAAGTAGGGGCAATGGGCAGCCAGATGCTAAAGGTGCTTCTCTGGCCAGGAATGCTCGCGACGGTGATATGGCCGCCGAGCTGTTCTACTGAAACCCAGTTGGCGGCCGCATCGCGTGCTGTCAACATCAGGATCGGCATATTATCGCCTCCGGCGCGCAGTCGCCGCGCAACCTCCAGGCCGTCCAGTCCTGGCAGCATGGTGTCCAGCACGATGAGATCAGGTGGGCGCTCCAGAGAGCGAGTCAGCGCGTTTGCGGCGCCGCCATCAGTGCCGCTTGAGCCAGGAGAGCGTCCGGTGAACCAGCCAGCCGCCGTTGAGGATTGCCGCGGTCCTGCTTTCGGTGGTATACTTGCTTTATGCAAAAAAGGTTTACCCGTGCCATCTGCATCAAATTTGACGTGAAGAGCCACAGGAGTATCCTGACTGTAGGACCACCATCAATAGTGCCTGGGCTGCTATCAGCCGGCCTCTGGTGTCAATCCTGGCGGGTCAGGCACAAGCCTCCGGGTTTTAGCCCCCGGGTTGTTGATCGCTTAGCACGCTGTATGTGGCAAGCTGGTGTGAGAGCCAGGATTGCTTTCCTCCCCTGCGCTGGACGATGGCCGAGGTATGCTCTATGGTGAACGTTCTCAAAAAACTCTTTGACCCCAAAGTGTTTGTATCCGCGCTGTTCAGCGCCGCATTGCTGGCCTTTATTCTGACTTTCACCAACTTGCGCGCTGTCTCTCATGATATTGCCCGTGCCGTTCCCAAAGCGCTGTTGCCATCCGTGCTCCTGATCCTCGTTTATTTGGTTGCAAAGGGCATTCAGTGGAATATCTATTTAGTGCGGCTCGGCTACCAACCAGGTTTGCCAGAGCTGCTGGCTCCCTATGCTGGCGGCGAATTTAGCGCGAGCCTGCCTCTAGGGGTGTATGTGGAGAGCTACCTTTTTAAGGGCATCGCTGGCGCTGCTTTTGGCCGATCGGCGGCAGCAACGATGTGGATGCTCATTACCGAGATCCTGATGTGTCTGTTTGCCCTGCTGGTTATAGGGGTGCCTGGTTGGCCATGGATACGGCCGCTTGCTGGAAGCCTGATCGTTGGCATGCTGTTGATGGGATGGTTCTTTTTCAAATCTCCTTTTATCCGGGCAGGTCTGGCGCGCTGGCAGCCCGGCTGGCCGTGGCTCAGGCAGGTGCTCAGGGAGGCAAAACAGTTCCTTGAGGGTGGTGATCAGCTTTTTTCCTGGCAGACCTTTGTCTACGGACTACCCTTGACATCCATCTATCTGGGCGCTCAGGCAACGATCCTCTATATTATCGGAGATAGCCTGATTCCCGATTTTGCCTGGACCGATGCAGCGGCTGCCTATGCCTTTGCATTGCTGATCGTGCTCCTTGTGCCGGTCTTGCCCCACCTGGGATCGCTGGAGATCTCAGGATTGGAGGTCATGCTCCAGATGGGGATCAGCAAGGATCTGGCAGTGGGAAGTTTCCTCTCCATGCGCATTCTGGCGACCGGGACAACCATGCTGATTTGTGGCTTGGTGCTGATCCTGCTGCGGCGTCAGGTTGGCGAGGCGCTCCGCCGCCTCTCAGAGGGCGAGTAGCCGGTTATCATCGCTCCGCTGACTTTTCCCTGACTCTGGCCTTCTCAGGGCCCCGTGCTGTGCGCAGTGCATGGCCAGCGCGTCTCCTCATGGGTGAGCGGAGCAGAGGCCGCAGGCCGGGGAAGATAGCGGGAAGATCGGTATGATATGGTGTTGGTGAGGAGATAAGGGACAGGAGCGAGCAAAGCCGGGCGGCCTCTTGAGAGGGGTCGCCCGGTGAGGTGCAGGCTCAGGAGCTGGCGAGCCGTGCTTTCAGTCGGATATCTACGTTGTTATGGAGCGCCTGTGAGACCGGACAGCCCTCCTTGGCCTGCTGTGCGGCTTGCTCAAACCTGGCCTGATCTGCACCAGGCACCTGGCCTTCCACCTCCAGGTCCATGGTCGTGATGCGAAAGCCGCCATCAGTGCGATCCAGCGTGCAGACGGCACTGACGTTGAGCCGGGTTGGTGGTGTGCCACCCTGGGTGAGCGCGTGCGAGAGAGCCATAGCAAAGCAGCCTGCATGCGCAGCGGCGATCAGTTCCTCAGGGCTCGTTTTGCCATCAGGTTGCTCGACACGTGCCGGGAAGGTAATGATCTGCTCGGGAAATGCGCCGCTACCGACCTTTAGCCGGCCAGTTCCTTTGGCCAGATCACCTTCCCAGGTCACTTCAGCGCGACGTTGTGCAGTTGGCATAGCTCTACTCCTTTGTTGGATACTAGCAAACGACAATAAAAATGAGGAGTACCGTATTGTGGTTACACTTAAACCATATGGGGAAAGTGCTGTCAAGCAGGGCTTTGGAGGGATAGCGGGCCGGTACATGCTCGGCTAGCGGAATGTCCCTGCCTTCGCTATGGGTCTATGCTGGTGGGGTGTTCAGTTGCCTGATGCCGCTCTGCCCAGTTGACGGGGGAGCCGCCAGCCTCTATACTAGGCATGAAGCCAATGTCTGAAACCATGATATGTTCCGGCGGGCGTCGCATCGCCTTCGCGAGCTGCTCTGTTGAGTAGGGGAAGATGGAGCTATGGACAAGCCGGAGCCACTGGCGGTTGGGGCGCTGCTGCATGAGCGCTATCGTATCGAGGCGACGGTGGGGGGTGGTGGTTTCGCCCGTATCTATCGTGTCACTGATACCCGCCTCGGCTTCGAGCGTGCCCTCAAGGAAACGCTTGCTCCCGACGCCTATATGTTGCGCCAGTCTGAGCTGGAAGCGAGTCTGCTCATCAACATCCGGCACCCGAATCTTCCCGGTGGCTATGATTACTTCGTCGAGAACGGTTGCTCGTATATCGTGATGGACTATGTGCATGGCCTGACGCTTGATCAGGTGCTCGTAGACCATCTGCGCCGCACTGGCCGGCCATTGCCTGATGCCCAGGCAGTTGAACTCCTCATCCCCATCTGTTCGGCTGTGCAGGCGCTCCACAGCGCACCCATTCCCATCATCCATCGCGACATCAAGCCGCAGAATATCAAGCTGCGTGCTGATGGTGTCCCTGTTTTGATCGATCTAGGCATTGCCAAACTCTATACTGGCTCTAGTAGCACAACCGCCGCTGCACTGGGCGTTACTCCTGGCTATGCTCCTGCCGAGCAATACCAGGCGCAGGGCAGAACTGATGCGCGCACGGATATCTATGCGCTGGGCGCCACCCTCTATTACCTCGTCACTGGCCAGATCCCACTGGAGGCCCCTGGCCGTGTTACTGGAACGCTGGCCCCGCCGCGTATGCTGAATCCGGCGGTGCGCCCGGAGGTCGAGGCTGTCATCCTCAAGGCCATGGAGATGCGCCCGGAGCAGCGCTATGCCAGCGCCACTGCGCTGCAGATGGCCCTCCAGGCGGCGATAGCCCTGCCGCCAGCTCCAGAGCCAGCTGAGCCTATCCCTCCTGCCATGCACACCTCCCCTCTCCCGGAGCGATCTGCGCCTCCAGGGCTTGCAGCGGATCGCGCTGCTTTACCTGCTCAGCCAGCCATCGTCTGTGGTGTATGCGATCAGCCTGTGATACCATCGCCTGAAGAGGCAGCGCTATCGCGTGCAGAGCCGCCCACGCCGCGCCTGGTTGCGCTGCCCCGCGCACGCGGACCACGCCCTCTTGCCGGCGGTGTGTTACCGGTGCACATGGCACCGCCCGGGTGGGCATGGGGGCTGGTCGCTATACTGGACAGCGCCACGTTGCTGGCGCTATCCCGTGGCTTTGATAAGGATGCTTATCTGGCCCTCTGGATCATCGCGTGCTCTGGCTATCTGCTGGCAGCGGCACTTTGCACATGGGCTGCTGCTATCCTGCGCGTGGATGAGCCACGGATGAGCTGGTGGTATCTGGCCGGGGCAATGGTGCTGCTTGCCATGGTCGATGCCGGGAACGCGATAATATTCTGGTTCTTCCGCACAAGCTTTACCGATTGGTTGCGTATAGAAAACGCGCTCTATCTCATTGCGTTTATCCCTCTGGCGACAGGGCTCGCGCTCTTTTACCTGCCAGCTGGGGGGAACATACGCCAGAACTGGTGGCGGTGGGGATTAGCGCTGCTCGTTGCGCTGGCCGGCGCGGCCATCCTTCTGCGCTTGCCCAGCCAGCGCTCCCTCTTGCCAGGAACTATCTGCTTGCCAGCGCTGGCGCTAGGAGCTCTGGTGCTCACCGTCACCCGCCGGCCGTCATGGCCTCAGGGTGTTGCCATCCAGGCGACGCTCGGTTTCGGTGTCCTGCTGGTATTGCTGCAGTTCTGGCTGCCAGGTAGTCTGTCTCACCCGATACTCGTCTCCCTGTTTCACTATCTCCTGCTGCCCGATCTGGTCTTTATCCTTGCTGCTGCCTGGCAGATAGACATCGCACGGCGCATATGGCATCCGTAGCCGCTGGTACCGTAGGGCTACAAAGATGCGGATGCCATATAGCGCAGCAGATGAGCGCCATGTTGCTTGCTTCTGCCGGCAGATCGCTCCGATGGCCTCGCCGTAGATCAGAAGCGCCTGATTTTGGGACAGGTTGAGCAGACATACCTGGTCTCATGTGCAACCCGGACGGTTTCAGCAGTGTTCTCTATAGAGAAGAGAGGCTTATGCTCTGCTGGTGTCTGTCGGCATAGGAATGCAAGGCGGCAGGTTTATTATCAGGGCCGCTCGTGGGAACGAGTGCTGCAAGAGCAGAATAGGATGAAGAGAGCAACCTGATAAGCGGCATTTCTCAGCACTTTACCCATGGCCTCTACAGGTTACTTTGTCAGGAAAAGGAGGCGCTGGATTCGTGCCTGACGCAGATCTGCTGGCGGCGCTGGCAACTCATCTCAATTGCTCCTTCGAGTGGCTCGTCGTGACCTATCAGCACCAGCTCTACGCTTTCGCGCTACGCCTCAGCGGTAGCCCGCAGGACGCGGAGGAGATCGCGCAGGACGCCTTCGTGCGCGCCTATCGCGCTCTCGCCAGTTATCCACCGGAGCGTGTGTGTACGCTGGCGCTACCTGGCTGGCTCTACCGGATCGTCCTGAATGTCTACCGCAACCGCCGACGTATACGTAAGCTGGCAACGGTATCGCTGGATGCACCGGAGGCCGATGCGCTGCTGGCAGGAGCAGACGATGGTAGTAAGCAGCCTGAGGCTGTGCTGGAGCGCGGTGAGGGCAGCCATGAACTGGCCGTCCAGATAGCGGCATTGCCGCATCATCTCCGTATAGCTGTGGTCTTACGCCATGTTGAGGGGCTCAGTTATGCTGAGATAGCAACGATACTCGGCCAGCCGATTGGCACAGTTAAGGCCAATGTCCATCGTGGTGTACGCCTTCTGCGTCAGGCCCTGGCATAGCAAATAGGCGCGGTGGCGCTGCCACTCTTTCCTTTTATCAGCAGCTCCCTGACTGTCCCGGTTAGCGCCGGCAGATAAACAATGAACAGATAAATGAACGGTGAGGTGAACCAATGACGCATAGCGAATCGCCTTCGCTTCCTCAGGCGCGCCAGCTCGTCAAACAGTTGCGCGACCTGGGTAGAGCGCGCGCACCTGCTACGCTCCTCCCTGCTGTCATGAGCCGCCTCGAGCTTGGTGACGGGCCTGGTGATAGTGGTGATAGATACTTCTCCTTTGTCACGCCGCTCGGTGAGGTCTTTATTGCCTATAACGATGTGGGTATCTCGGCCGTCATGCATGCTGCCACAGCTGCTGACTTCGAGCGCGCCTTCCGGGATCGATTCGGCCGCTCGATCGCTGCAGCGATTGAACCGCCTGCCGCACTCGTTGAGGCGCTTAGCCGCCGGTTACGGGGTGATGAGCAGGTAGAGCTGCGCTTCGATTTACGTGGTCTCTCCACGTTTGAGCGTGCTGTGCTGCTCAAAGCGCTGCAGATCCCGCGTGGCGAGGTGCGCCCTTATGCCTGGATCGCGCGCGAGATCGGGCGTCCTAAAGCTGTCCGCGCCGTGGGTGCGGCTCTCGCCCGCAATCCAATCCCGTTGTTTATCCCCTGTCACCGCGTCGTGCACAGCGATGGGCGTCTCGGTCAGTACAGTCTCGGTGGCCAGACGGCGAAGCGTACCCTGCTGTCAGGAGAAGGTGCCGATCCGGATCAGATCGCAGCGCTGGCCAGGGCTGGCGTGCGCTATTATGGCAGCGATACCACACGTATTTACTGCTTCCCGACCTGCCGTCATGCTCGTCGCATCACCGATCAGCATCGCGTGCTCTTTGCCTCTGCCGCCGAAGCCCTCGCCGCTGGCTATCGCCCCTGCAACATCTGCCGCCCGGCCCCCAGCCTCACCCCCCCTGTCTCCTGCTCCTAAAGAGGGTGGGAAATAGAGCAGGAGGGCTGGATGCTGTAAGCGGCATGACTTCCCGGCGTGGTAGTATATGCCAGGGGACCCCATTTTCTGGAGGGATACATGGCACAAGAAATTGCAAACGAAGTGACCCTGGCGTTGATCGAAGGCATGGCGTTTCAAGGTTCAGCAGGCAATCATACGGTGCACCTGGATGCCGCAAGCGGTGTGGGTGGACAGGATAGTGGTATGCGTCCCATGGACCTGCTTTTGATTGCCCTCGCTGGCTGCATGGCTATGGATGTCATCTCTATCCTGCGTAAGAAGCGCCAGCGCATCACTGCCTATATGATACGGGTGCATGGCAAGCGCACTGAGGAGCATCCGCGTGTCTTCACTGAGATCGCGCTGCATCATGAGGTCACGGGTGTGGATGTGCAGCCGGAAGCTGTGGAGCGGGCCATCGAGCTGGCAGTCACTCGCTACTGCCCCGCCTATGCCATGCTCAACAAGGCAGCATCCATCCATAACACCTACAGCATTACGGCGGCTTAGAAACACCTGTGAGCCAGGAGATCTGGTTCAGGGCAGCCCCATTGTAGCCGGCAGTTTGCCGTTGTGCGCAGGCGCTGCTTCCCAGCATAAAGCGTGAAGGTCCAGCAGGCGCCGTTCCATTTCAATGGCTATGATACCGGTGATCGCCTGGTTGGTATTAATAGCAGCACACCGAGGATAAACAACCCTACAGCCAGCGGCCAGCCATTCACCGTGAAGACGAGCAGAACCGCGCCAGCTATCCAGCAGAGCACTGCGGCGCTACGCAGGAGGGCCATCGCATGGGTGCGCGGTGGTGAAGCTGCCGCTGTGTGTGGGAGCGTCGCCTGCAACTCGGCCAGCCGCGCCGAAGCAGCCGCGGCTGGCAGGAGCTCTACCTCTGCGCCCGCGGCGGTGAGAGCTGCTTCCAGGCGTGTAGCAGCGTCCCAGGTTAGCGGGCCAACCGGAGCTGGTGCCGCCTGCACAATGCGTAATGCTGCCCGTGGGCTCAGTCTGACCTCGCGTTCCAGCACTGTAATGGTATCCAGCTTGCGTGGTCCGGCAGCAATCAGGAGCAGTGTGTAAAGATTGTCCTGCTCAGTCATCATAATCATCATTAAAAGGTCAGACCTGGTCCTTCGTCAAGGATGCTGGGCAGCATGGCTCCTGGGCCGGCGCAATGCCGGTGACCAGAAGGGGATTGCTCGCCGGAGACAAAAACTTCTGGCCAGCAATAAGGGATGAGATCGCTGGCCAGAAGTGTATGGGTAATCTCCAAACTGACCTTTCGGGCTCAGTCACAAGCACTTGTCAGGGTTTATCTCCACACTATAGAACACCAACACCCTCGGCAACGCCGCCGGTATCAGGCAGATTTGCTGCTGGGCTGCAACCAGAGATTGAATGGGCTCCGAGCACGCAGGCGACAATAGGCCCGCCAGAGAAAACGTTGTTCACGTAGATCTCTGTGCCCAGAATGGTCGTTGCTGTCGTGTCATTGCCGGAGACCGGCAAGCTGGTGCTGCTGATCCAGGCAAAATTGCCCGACACCAGGCCATAGAGCTCCAGCGAATCGCTGAACACGGCGCTCTGGATGCCCTGTTTGTGCACCTTGTCAATGATGACATAGGCGCCATTGCTTGCAGTAGGGTTTCCATCAGTTGCCGGGCTGCCGGGGAACGGAGTCAACGTCCCATTCGTGGTCGTGTCCAGCTCAGCCTGCGGTGGGCTGAAGGTCGCCTGGCCGGCCAGCGAGTAGGCCTTCGATCCCACGACCACCGTGCTCAGGCCATCAGGGCCGACGATCGAGCTATTGTTGGACTTAATCAGCGAGAAGGTTGAGCCACTGACTTTGTAGAAGTCAAGATGGCCATAGTAGTCAACAGCTTCGATGACACCAGGGGCCACTGCCTGAATCGAGAAATACAATGGTGAGCTCTCCGTGGCAGAGGCGGTCAGCGTCAGTTTGCAGCCGCTGCCGACGCTCAGAGCGTTCAACTGCGACCCTACGAAGCCAGTGCCGATATTTGCCTCGTAGAGTGTTTTGCCATCAGCCGAAATGCGAATGTCACCAGCGTAGTAGCTGACCCCATCGGCAACGGTAACTGAGCTGGCCAGCGTCAGCGAGCCATTTGTGCTGACCGTGAAGCTCTCTACCTGTCCGCTGGTATCGCTGTGGAAGACGCAGGGACCATTCGCCTTAGAGGTGGCGATGTAATTGGAGCCAAAAGCCGCAATAACCGAGCTGCTGCCGGTTGGAACCTTCCCGATGAGTGTCAGGCTGCAATCGGCGTTGATTGTATACTCGGCGACGTTGTTGGGCGAGGTTCCCTCATCGGCATAGAGGAAATGCCCTGTGGGGCAGGTTGCGTGTGAACGTAGATGGTAGGTTTTGCCCGCGTTTGCCCAATGGCTGCTATTGGCGCGTGGGAAGGCAACCAGCCTGGCAGCATCCGCGCGGGGGGAGTTCGCCGCGGTTGCCGTAAACGAGGGTACCGCAACTACGAAAGCCAGGGCGATACTGAACAATACAGGGCGAAGCAACGGTTGCAGAAACTTCGACATGTCACCTGTCCTTTCGCTAGGGCACAACTTGTGGCAACCAAGCCCTGAGGTCTCGATTCCAGCGCTGAGCAAGGTGTAGAGGAAGATCCTCCTCTCTGCTGAACTCAGCCATCCCTTGTTACCAATTATAGTGGTAACAAGAGAATTTGACCAGGCTCTAGTACTAAATGGGGATAGAACCGAGGTGGGCTATTCCGCGTGAATGGACAGGTGGACCTGAGAGCCCGGCCGTTCTTTTTCGCTTCCCCTGGCATTCCATGATAGAGCGTCGAATGGTCTCGGCTGAGATGGCCCCAGCCGTGCCTGTGTAGTACAATTGCGTCCACATGTGTTCTTTCCCGCACACGCGCTTGCAGTGCGGAAAACGTTCTCTCAAATACCGCGAACTGTTGTAGCCTTTCAACAGATTCGCAATTTCTGCTGGTGCCAAGCGCGGCGGGGATGAGACAAAGGCATGCACATGGTCCTGGTCGGTTTCCAGCGCTAGAAGTGGCAAGCCATGCCGCTCGCAGCATTCGGCAATGAGTTCTTTGGTCGCCTTCTCTACTGCAGTCGTGAGAATATTTTGGAATCCACACCAGATGATACGCGATGTGGTAATGTGCCCATCTTGTTTTTCCGGCTTGCATACCTCCTTCTTTCTGTGCGAGCATTGTAGCAGACACAAGGGAAGGAGCGCAAGGCAGATGCAAACCGTCCACATCTATCCGCTGCCCCGGCTGCGCAAAGGCTACGCCGCCTCCTTGCGTGAAGCACACAAGGAAGCGGCACGGCTCTGGAACGTCTGCCGCGACCTGCATCTGGCCGCCCGGAAAGTGCATACCCGCTGGCCGGACCTGAACGATTTGCACCAGGCCACCAGGGGACGCTTTGCCCTGCATAGCCAGAAGGTGCAGATGATTGCCCGCACCTTCCTTGCCAACATCGAGACGACCAAAGAACTGCGCAAAACGAATCGCACGATTCGCTATCCCTACACAGGCAGGCGGTACTATCCGCTGCTCTGGCCTGCCCAGGCCATGAGTAGCGAGTGGGGACGTATTGTCCTGCCAATGGGCCGGGGGAGCTGCTCGCTGGTCTTCAGGCTGGACCTGCCAGAACGCATCGGGGGCTGCAAACTGGTCTGGAAGGATGGCTATAAGTTGTCGGTGCCAGCAGTTCAGGCACCAGAGCCACCTGGCACGGTGCAAGCAACAGGAGAGCTGGGCGAGATTCAGCAGGTGGCAGTCACGACCGCTCCTTGGTGGGGCATCGGGACGTGGTGGACAGCGTGAACATGCACCCGCTCGCGTTTGGAAGCAAGATCCCTTTCCCCGCAGCAATCACGTGTCAACAAGCTGGCCCCGTGCGGGTCCTGACACGGAGTGAACAACCGTGCCAGGTGGATTCCAACCAGCCCGTTGTGGTCTTGTAGTCGCCCGGACACGGGCCACCAGGAGGGTGTAAGTCCGTTGGTACTGGTGTTATCTGGGGGCATACCAAGGGCAACTACCGGTGAGATCACCGGACCTCCGCGGAGGCAGGCCAACCAAATGTACATGCGCTCAGAAGCCTGCCCCCTCAAGGGGGTTGAGAGTGTCACAAACGGTTCGCAAGGGGTATCCCTGCCAGGAGGAAATTGTGCGCTTTGTAGAGTATACTGGAGCTGGCTTGCGCACGGCAGATCTGCTGTTCACGGCGCCCCGGCGGCTGGCCGCGGTGCGCCTCTTCCCCGTCGTCCATATCGGTCGGCAGCGCTATTACGATGCGCTCCGCCGCGAGCTGGATCGCTGCGACTATGTGCTCTATGAGCTGGCCGGTGGGCAGGCTCAGCGCGCCGGACACCGGGTATCCTATCGCTGGGCCGCACGTATCCTGGGACTGACTGCCCAGCTAGATGCTTTTGACTACCGTCACCCACCGGCTAACTGGATCCACGCCGACTTTAGCGCTCCTGAATGGCAGCAGGCGCGTCAGCGTCTTCCCTGGTATATCAACCTGCTGCTGGACCAGATCAATCTGGTGACCGCGCTGGTGGCACTGCTGCTCGCGCTCCTGCGCCGCCGCGATCTGATCGCCCGCCTTCTGGCGCTGGTGATGGAGATGGAGAGCGTTCTGGATCAACGCACAACCGTTGAGCGCGTGCTTGTCGACGAGCGCAACGCCATCATTCTGCGTCGCCTGGCGGAGGTGGAAAGCCGCCTGGCCGCTGAGAGGCACCAGGCAGTCGTAGGCATCCTCTATGGCGCCTACCATATGCCGGCACTTGCGCGCGCGCTGATGGGCATGGGCTATAGCTGTGTACAGGCTGGCTGGATCAGCGAGTTCGTATTATGAGTGATACTGATTGCTTGCCTGGCGAAGTTGTCCTGGGCGATCCATCATCTGTGACGGGATAGCCAGTCTCTTATGTTGTCGCGCAGGATCATCTGCATTGTGCTATAATAATAGCGTAGTTGGATGCGCTATTTCTACAGGTTTTTGCGGAATGTGTTTGATGATGTCCGAAAATGTGATATAATCCTGTAGTTGGATGCGATGAATATACTTAATTCAGACAATGAATGGCATCTGACTTACCATTTTGTCTGGGGGCCGATGCGTGCAAAGCCGTGCCTCATCGGCGCGGTGGCGCAGCGGCTGCAGGCGTTGATACAGGAGAAAGCCTGCGGGCTCAATGTTCGGCTCATTGCCTTGCGTGTACTACCTGACCGAATTTATCTGGCAGCGCAGGCACCACCAACGCTTGCTCCCCATCGCATCGCCTGTCAGTTGAAAGCATATACGTCGCATGTGCTACGGCGCGAGTTTCGCGAGCTGACCACCATTCCCACGCTCTGGACGCGTGCCTATCTGGTGGTAGCGGGCGATCATCTGCTGCCCGAGGATGTGCTCCGCCTCTATGAGGCGATGCAAAAGCCCCGCCGGCCGCGTGGTCGCCCGCGTAAGCAGTGTGGCGATGTCAATTGACAGCATCAGGTAACCAGACTGGCACCTGCTAATATATCTGGCTATAGTGCCGGATCGCGAAAGAAAAAGAGCCATTTGATAGAGAAGAGGAATTATAGATGCCAAAGTGCGAGCGATGTAAAGTACAGGATGCCCGTGTGCGCGTCGATCAAGTGATCAACGGGCGTCGTGAGCAGCATTTCCTCTGCCAGTCTTGCTTTGAGGAATTGATGGGAAGCATGTCCGAGAATATGGGCAGCTTCTTCAACAGTCTGGGCGGGAATATGTTTGGGGCGATGCCCGGCTTTGGCTTTGTCACCAACATTCCCGGCACCGGGACGGCCACGGCGCAGCGTACCGGCAACGGGAGCAAGACGCCGACACTGGACCAGTACGGGCGTGATCTGACAGCCGAGGCCGCAGCGGGCAAGCTCGACCCGGCGGCAGGTCGCGAGCGGGAGATTCGCCGCGTGATCACAGTTTTGGGCCGGCGTCAGAAGAACAACCCGGTGCTCATTGGTGAGCCGGGCGTCGGCAAGACAGCCATTGTCGAAGGCATTGCTCGTCGCATCGTCGAGGGCACCGTGCCGCTTCCCCTGCGCGGCAAGCGTATTGTAGCTCTCAGCCTTGGCGGGATGGTGGCTGGAGCCATGTTCCGCGGCCAGTTCGAGGAGCGCATCAAGCGCGTGCTGGAAGAGGTCAAGCAGGCGAATGATGTGATCCTGTTCATTGATGAGCTGCATACGGTTGTTGGTGCCGGCGCTGCTGAGGGCGCGGTCGGCGCTGCTGATATGCTCAAGCCGGCGTTGGCTCGCGGCGAGGTACGCTGTATCGGCGCGACCACGCTCGATGAGTATCGCAAGCATATTGAGAAGGATGCGGCGCTAGAGCGCCGCTTCCAGCCGATCATGGTTGATGAGCCATCGGTGGACCTAGCAATCGAGATGCTGCGCGCGGTACGTGAGAACTACGAGCGGCATCACGGCGTCAAGGTCAACGATGAGGCCATTGAAGCGGCAGTCAGGCTCGCCGATCGCTATATCAACGATCGCTTCCTGCCAGACAAGGCTATTGACCTGATGGATGAGGCGGCGGCGGCTTTGCGCCTGGAAGCGATCGAGAAGGGATTGCCTGGCCCGGAGGTTATCGCGGCGCTTGAAGCAGAGATTGCCCGTATTCAGGCGGAGAAAGAAGCGGCAGCGAACGCCGAAGATTACGAGCGAGCTGCACGACTACGCCAGCAAGAGTTGCTGGTCCAGCAGAAGCTTGATGATCTGCACAAGCAGAGTCATGACGGAGCAGAGCTGGTGGTAACGCCGGAGCACATTGCCCGGGTGGTCGAGAGCTGGACGGGTGTGCCCGTGAGCCAGATGCTGGAGAGCGAGCGCCAGAACCTGCGCAATCTGGAGCATGACCTGCACCGGCGGGTCATTGGCCAGGATGCGGCGATCAGCGCCGTGGCGCGCGCTATTCGCCGGTCGCGGGCCGGGTTGAAGGACGCCAAACGGCCTATCGGGTCGTTCCTGTTTCTGGGTCCGACCGGCGTCGGCAAGACCGAGCTGGCCAAGGCGCTGGCAGCAACGCTCTTCGGTGGCGAGGATGCAATGATCCGGCTCGACATGTCCGAGTATATGGAGCCGCACACGGTCTCGCGCTTGTTCGGCAGTCCTCCGGGCTATGTTGGCCACGAAGAGGGTGGCCAACTGACTGAGGCGGTCCGACGCCGGCCGTACAGCGTGATTCTGCTCGACGAGATCGAGAAGGCGCACCCCGAAGTCTTCAACGCCCTGCTGCAAATCATGGATGATGGCCGGTTGACCGATGGTCAGGGGCGCACGGTGGACTTCAAGAACACCATTATTATCATGACCAGCAATGCCGGCACCAGTGAGATGCAGCGGGCAGTGAATATGGGCTTCACGGCCTCGCGCGGCGCGGCAGATGAGCGCTACAACGTCATGAAGTCAAAGGCAATGGAGAACCTAAGACGAACCTTCCGACCTGAGTTCTTGAACCGGATCGACCAGATCGTCGTCTTCCAGGCGCTTAACCGCGACGAGCTGCGCCAGATCGTGGACCTGCTGCTGAACGAGGTGGCCAATCGCTTGCGCGAACAGCATATTGGCCTGGAGGTCGGTGAGGACGTCAAGGAGTTCTTGATAGCGGAAGGCTTTGATGAGGAATATGGCGCACGGCCGCTGCGGCGGGCCATTCAGACGCATATTGATGATGTGCTTGCGGATGCCATCCTTGCCGGGGAGGTGACGGCCGGCCAGATCGCCCATCTCTCGATAAAAGATGGTGCGGTAACGGTCACCGCTATCGGCGCGGCACCCTCGCAGCCATCACAGTCCCACGCAGCATGAAGGTGGGTCCTGGCCGCTGACCTTTATCCTGTTAAGCAGAGATACACGTGCCCTCCCGGGCAAGGCGGAAGATAGCTTGCGCTATCTCTGCCTGCTCAGGAGGGCGCTTTTTATCACCGCAGCTCTGCTGCAGTTGCCCTACACCCACAGGTGCATATTGAGGGACAGATTTAATGTCACCGCATAGGTGAGATACATCAGCCAGAGCCCGGTGAGCACCTGCCACAACCCGACCAGCCGCCCACCATTGGCGAGCAGGCCGAAGCGCGTCGGGACCTCCGTCAGGTAGATGAGCGCCAGACCGATAAAGACGATCATGACGGGGATGTCTTTAGCGAGCAGGAAAACAATAATGCCGAGGACAGAGATCAGGAAGAATGCTATGGCCATCCAGGCATCTGGCGCGCTGCTGGAGCCAATAAACCGCCGGTGTGCCATCGCAAACCAGTGGATACCATAGGCGGTGAACGCCAGAGCCGCCATGTAGAGAGGTGGAGTAGAGGTGAATACCTGGAACCAGGTGAGGCCTGTGAGCAGATAGATGCCGGTCAGAAACTGCATGAAACCGGGCATCCAGAGTCCCCACATGCCCATCGTGCGGTCAACCTCGGGCTTGGCTGTGGGGAAGCCAAACAATGCCTGTCCTCCCCAGATGAAGTAGCCAGTACCCAGACCGAAGAAGCCAATTGCCACAGGGATGAAAACCGAAGGTGGAAAGACAGAGCTGGCCGCCATGCCAGAACCTCCTTTTATCAGGCTATTGGCCGGTAAAATCAACGGCCTGTTCCTTATACACAGGTGGTGTAAACCACCGATCCTGCGCGTGTCAGCGCCAGCTGGGAGATGGAGCACAGCCCTTTTGCGGAGGAGGACGAGAAGCTTCTCATCCCTCTCTTCCACTGCTTTTATTGTAGCACACCCCTAGCTCCCTTATCAAGGGCTCGGCGCATGCTGAAGGCCATAGGAAAGTCAGCGTGGCAAAAGAAGGCGATCCCGGCAAGGGATCGCTCACGATGAGGGAGACACGTCATCGATGAGAAAGACCAGCGCGCTCTGCTGGCTGCGGTTCGCGTTACGGTGGGCGGTGCCGGCGGGAATAGCAAAGGCCATGCCCCGCGTCCACGTCTCAGCTCCGTCCGCAAACTCCGTAATGAATTCCCCTTGCAGAACATAGCCCATGTGGCCGTCGTAACACCATTCTTGTTCGGCATAGCCAGGAGCCATCTCAAACAGGCGTACGCGCCTGTCACCGAGCATCGCTGCCTTGACACGCCGGCCACTGTTGGCCGCCCCGCCCCAGCCAATACGGCTGAAATCTACTGTTAGTGCTCGCATGCCAGACCTCCCTGGGCACAGATGCCCGCCAGAATAAGAGAACAACCCATCCGTGTAGCATCGTGACACAATCGCTGTCAAAACGCAAGCCTGCCGGCTTCTGGCTCATCCCTTGCGCCAGAAAAACCCCTCCCTGAGCGGCCCCTCGCTGCTGCTGAAGCGGCGAAGAGGCATGTCATAGCGTGAGCTAACATGGCAGGATAGCAGTATTGGTCAGATAGGGCGACTGAAACGTGGTCATCTCGCCAGCCATACGTCCAGGAATCGGAAAGAGCCGTGCGGAAAGTGGTTTGTCCAGTCGCACAGCCAGCGCAGCAACGTCGCTCAGGAGCGCGGCAAGGCGCTCGGGCGGCGTGTCGCCAGGCAGGGGAACTGTGTCCAGGCCAGTCCCGCAGATGGCTGAATAGGCAAGCAACATCTGGGGGCGCAGTCCATATTCCTGGCAACGTCGGCCGAGCAGGGCATCTTCGAGAACCGGCAACATGAGGCCGCAGTAGCCACCGGTGGGGAGGATCGTGCTGCGTAGCGCGGCTGTCAGACTGGCGGCGACGGCCAGGGTGCCGGCCTCACCGAAGCGGCCCAGGCCACAGGCCTCGATGGCGGCGACAATACTCTCCTCACCCATGGGAGCGGGTGAGAGGTCAATGCCGGTGAACTGTAACCCATAGTCATCGGCAAGATCGGCACCAACGGCAGCGATCGGCTGAAGTGCCTGTTCTAGCGCCGCGCGCAGCCGGGTGGTAATGTGTGGCAACAGCATGACTCCCGCCTGCTCATGCCGGGCAAGGTCTGCCAGAACGTCGCGCACAAATCCAGCCGATTGCAGACCAATGCCCAGAGCCCAGCTATCGCTCGCATGGTATGCCGCCGGAAAGAAAGGGATATCCGGCGGACAGTTGGCAGTCGCGGCAAAGTTGAAGTTGCCCATGCCTCCCTCGCTGCTGGTGGCCAGCGTAAGGATTACCTGTGCAGCGATCAATGTCGCACGAGTATTGATGCCGCGCGCCACACTGCCAACCTGCATACTGATATAAAGTGCGGGGTTTGCTGCCAGCAAATCAGGGATGATCAGCGCACGTTCCAGGTCAGCACGGGGACTATCGGCGATAAATCTTCCCAGTGAGCAATAGGCAATGCCCGTATCAGCCAGGCGCTGCTGTAAATCAGCACAATAGACGCGCAGTTGTGCGCTGGTGGCTGCAGGCAAATGTTCAAATACCGAGCGGGTGCTGATACGTAATGTCTGTACTTCGAAACCCAGATCCAGGCAGCGGCGCTGCGCATCGTCCAGAATGCGACGTGCGGTCCCAATTGCGGCCGCCGGCAGTGGGTGCCGGTCGCCAATGCCCAGGGTAATCGTCCGGATGCGAATCGCCATCGGTTTGTCCCTTCTCTGCTCTCTGTGCAGCCGGCGGTGATAGGTAGCTGCTCTCTGGCTGCATTATAGCATAGATGACCGGAGGGGCACGCCGATCGGGTTTTGGACCCCTTGCACCGGCTGGCTTTTTCTCCCACCGCTATGTTATAATTCATTGACTAACCTAGTCAACGAACTGCAAGAGCCGGGGAAAGAGCAGGCCATTCTTCCCATTCCTGAAGGCCGGAGGCTTCTAGCCCGGAACAGGTAAGGAGGAAATTGTCCATGTGGGACGGTGCTGAGCATACAGGTGCGGTAAATGCTGCGCCACTGCACGATGCTGATCAACGCGATGCCAGCAACAGTGTCGTAGCTGCCGATGACCTGGACGCTACCGGGGTAGCCACCATCGCGCAGGCTCTGGATCGCTGGTATACCGGTCTAGGCCGGCAGTTTGGTCCCCTGTCGCGTCCGCAACAGCGCGTGCTGCGCCTGCTGGGAACCAGGACGGCGACACGTGTCGGTGACCTTGCCGAACAACTTGGCGTGACCACCGCGGGCGCGACACGCATGCTGGATACCCTGGAAGCACTGGGTTACGCGCGCCGTTTTCGAACGCCGCATACCGATCAGCGCCAGGTCTATGTGGCACTCACTCCGGATGGCGAGCGGGCGCTTCGCGAAGCCGACCGGGTATTTTTCGAGCGTGTCCATGCCGGCATTCGCATTCTCAACCCGGCGGAGCGGGCAATGCTCGCCCATCTGCTTCAGAAGATAAATGAGCAGGCTGAGTGACCGCGCCGGCGTTGCTGGCGTAAGCAAGCATCAGGAAACGTGGGCAGCACGCTGGCTGCCGCCAGGCGATCTGCGTCGGCTGATCGTTGTGCGGGGATTGCGCAGTCTGGTGCAAGGCTATGTGACGGTTGTCTTTACCATCTATCTGGGCCAGATCGGTTTCCCGGCATGGCTCATCGGTGTGACACTCACGCTGGGGGGAATCGCCAGCGCCTGGCTCACTCTGCTCACCGGTGTGCTGAGTGACCGTGTGGGCCGACGTCCCTTCCTGCTGCTTTATGGGGCATTACTCCTGATCTCCGGCATCATCTTTAGCATGACCACCACTCCCTGGATACTCATCATCGTCAGCGCACTGGGGGGCCTGGGACGAGGTGGTGGTGGCGGTGGGCAGGCCGGCCCTTTCATGCCGGCAGAGCAGGCATTGATCGCGGAGAAGGCTACTGGCGCAACACGCACACGGGTGTTCGCCGTAAACAGCGTTGTGGGTACATTGCTGGCTGCGGCTGGCGCTTTACTGGCCGGTATTCCTGAATGGTTGCGCGCGACTTGGCATCTCAGTCTGCTGGCATCGTACCTGCCGCTCTATCTGGGCGTCGCATTGGTAGGAGCGCTGACTCTCTTCGTTCTCTGGCCACTCACGGAGGAGCCGCGCATGCCGCAAGCACACGATACCGCCGCGCGCCTGCGCCGTAAAAAGACACGCCGGACGATCGGCAAGATTTCCTTTGCTGGGGCGATCAATGGGTTTGGCTTTGGCTTTATTGCCGGGCTCATTCCATATTGGCTGCATGTGCGCTATGGCGTCTCGCCAGGAGCCATCGGTCCCGTAATGACTGTGAGTTCCCTGTTGACGGCTCTTTTTTCGCTGATTGCCGTGCGCCTGGCCGCGCGCTTTGGCGACGTACAGCTCATCACTGGCTCGCGGCTGGCTGGTGTCGTGCTGACCCTGGCTCTGCCTTTTGCACCGGTTTACCCTGTAGCAGCAGTGCTCTATGGCGCGCGCATGGTAAGCGCTATGATGGCAATGCCGGTTCGCCAATCCTATACGATGGGCATCGTCGACCCAGAGTCACGGGGCAGTGCTGCGGGGGTGAGCGGCGTGGCACGGCGGCTGCCCGCATCTATTTCACCGTCCATCTCAGGCTATTGGATTGGCACGGGTGAGCTGGATCTGCCCTTCTTCGCCAGCGCATTCTTCCTCTTTGTCAATGCAGCCCTCTATTACCTTTGGTTTTACCAGGTGCATCCCCTGGATATGCCGGAAGAGCCTGGAGTATAGCTCCTGATCACAACTGGTGCAGCCAGCCCGGGCCTAATCTGCAAATGCTCCGCCGCCGGCGCAACCCCTGGTAGTTCCGATCACGTACAAAGCTCCCATGCTATGACGCTGCGTCTGTGGCTGGGGTCTGTGCGGTAGGATAGGTGGCAGAGCTTCTTGCGTCCTGCCTGTTGTGATGCTACAATCGGGAAGACAAAGCAGCTTCCAGGATGCCATGCGAGGGTAGAGCATGCGTAAACAAATGCAACAGCAGGGGTCAACAACACCGCTCATTACCCTCGCTGGCTCAGGAGCTCCGGGGAAATCAGCGGCGCTTAAACGCAGGGCTTTATCGCTTGATGTGACCTGGCAACGGCGCGTGCTTCTGGCCTTGCTGGCGCTGGTTGCTCTGGCGCTGCGCCTCTACGGCATCAACTGGGATGCCGGCACCGGTCTGCATCCCGACGAGCGTGAGATCGTCTTCGTGACCCAGGCGCTGAGCTGGCCGGGCAGCCTGCGGCAGTTGCTCTCCGTGCGATCGCCACTCAACCCGCACTTTTTTGCTTATGGTAGCTTTCCTCTCTATCTCCTGGCCCTCTGTGTCCATGGCCTGGCCTGGCTGATGGCTGCCATTGGCCATAGCGCCTGGTTTGGCAGTCCAGGTGGACCAACATTTGCCCAGTTCACCCTCGTTGGTCGGGCGCTCTCGGCGCTGGCAGATACCGGGACCGTGCTGTTGACCTATCTGCTGGGGCGGCGCGTCGCGGGATATCTGGTCGGTGTGCTAGCCGCTACGCTGGTGGCGATTACCCCCTTTGAGGTGCAGGTCGCTCATTTCTATGCCGTGGATACCGTACTGGTCTTTTTTGTCATGTTGACACTGCTGAGCGCCGTGGCGCTGGTAAGCGAGAGGAGCTGGCGCTGGCCGATCTGGTGTGGGCTGGGACTGGGATTGGCTATGGCCACCAAGGTGAGCGCGGCGCCGCTCTTAGTACCGGCGCTGGCGGCGACCTTCCTGCGTGGGCGCAATCGGCGTTCAGTCTGGGCCTTCGTCAGCGCGACGCTGGTCATGCTTGGCGTGGCAGTTCTGGTTTTCGTGCTAACTATGCCCTATGCGCTCATTGATATGCCCGACTTTATCGCCCAGGTGAACGAGCAGGCGATGCTTGTACGGGGGTTGCTTGATTATCCCTATGTGCGCCAGTTCGCCCATACCACACCCTATCTCTACGAGATCCGCAATATAGTGCTCTATGATCAGGGACCGGCACTGGGCTTCGCTGGATTTATCGGCACTGGCTACGCCCTGGTTCGCCTCTGGCGTCGCTGGGATGATGTGGTCTTACTACCTCTGCTCTGGTTCCTGCCCTATTTTGCAATCACCGGTAGCTTCTATGTGAAGTTCTCGCGCTACATGCTGCCGATTTTCCCCGTGATGGCCATTTTCGCGGCCTTTGCCCTCTACGCCTTCTATCGCTACTGGACGCGACAGCGCGTGATTACCGAAACAACCGGTGTCCCTGTCAGCCCTGTTCCTGCCCGGCTGTGGGTCTCCCCCTTTCCTGCTCAGGGAGCAAAGGCTGGATGGGCGCGGTTTGTTCGCTCCTGGCTTGCAAAAGCCCCCATCGCTGTGACCATCATCGTCACGCTGATCCTCTGTCTGGCCCTGGTGAACATCTATCGCCTGCCAAACACACGCGTTCAGGCCTCCGCATGGATTTACCAGCATCTGCCGCCGGGCACCGTCCTCACGCATGAGGTGTGGGATGATAGCCTGCCCCTGAATCTTTCTCCAACCCGACAGGCTGGCCTGTATCCCTCGCTGCCAATGGACCTCTATGCGGATGATACGGTGGTAAAGGCTGCACAGATCGCGCAGACGTTGGAGCAGGCCGACGCGGTGATCATTTCCAGCGATCGTCTGGTCGGCTCTATCGCGCGCATGCCGGAGCGCTATCCGTTGACCAATCACTACTATCAGCTGCTTTTTGCCGGCAAGCTGGGCTTCCACCTGACCCACACCTTTTGGAACAGTCCCAATCTCTTCGGTATTTACGAGAATGATAGTGGCGCAGATGAGAGTTTTTCTGTCTACGATCATCCAACAGTCTGGATTTTTCTGAAGGATCGACCTTTCCCATATACGCAGCGACAACTGGATACGCTGCTTTTGCGCGGGGTTTCCCTCCCGCCACGCTCACTGCTGCCGGGCAGCGAGAAGACACTCTTGCTCTCACCAGCTGCGGCTGCGGCAAACCAGTTGTCACCATCGTTTGCCGAGCAGTTCCCGGCCAGTAGCCTGGCGAACCGCCTGCCGGTGCTGGCCTGGTGGCTAGTGCTGGAGCTCCTGGGACTGGCGCTCTTCCCGGTCTGTGCACTAGTCTTCACGCGCTGCCGCGATTATGGCTACGGTCTGGCAAAGACGCTGGGGCTGCTGGCGATGGGCTATGGTGTCTGGATGATGGCCAGTCTGCATCTGGCACCGAACACCGAGACAACGGCACGGGTCTGGCTGGGCGTGTTGGTTATTGCTGGCCTGGCTGTTGCTGTAGCGACGCGGCAGCGGCTCACCACGCTGGTGCGGGCACGCTGGCGTCTCTTGCTGGCAACCGAAGTGCTCTTCACCCTTGGCTTCCTCCTGTTTGTCGGCATCCGCATGCTGGACCCCGATCTCTGGCATATCTATCGCGGCGGCGAGAAGCCGATGGAGCTGGCCTTTCTGAATGCACTCCTGCGTAGTCGCTATTTCCCCCCATATGATCCCTGGTTTGCCGGGGGCATCATCAACTATTACTACTATGGCCAGCTCCTCTTCGCCGTACTTATCAAATGCACCGGCATGGTGCCGACGGTGGCGTTCAATCTGGCCATTCCTACGCTGGCAGGACTCTTGCTCAGCGGCACATGCTCGGTTGTGCTGGCCCTGACCCGGAGCTGGTGGCTGGGCATGGTGGGCGCGCTATTTACCTGCCTGGTGAGCAACCTCAACGGCCTGCTGCAAATCATTGGGCAGATTCATGCAGCGCTCGCGGGCCTGCCGATACCACCGTTCGATTACTGGCAGAGCAGTCGCGTGATCCCTTATACCATCAATGAGTTCCCCTACTGGAGCTTCCTGTTTGCCGATGTGCATGCCCATGTGATCGACCTGCCGGTAGAGATGCTGATGATGGGGCTGGCCGTGCAGTTGCTCTGGCCGCGCCACACTCCGATCGCTCGCCGCGTAGCGGCCAATGAACCCCGGGCGGAAACAGCGGTCACCGCAGCAACAACAGCGCACGATGTGCACCCTCCCACCGCAGTGCAAAATGCGCACCACCGACTCTGGCTCATGCGCCTGGGGGCGCAGTTGCCAGTTGAGGCGCCGGCGCTGCTGGTGGCAAGCTTTGCCCTGGGGGCTATGGCCTGCATCAATACGTGGGATGTGCCGACCTTTGCGCTGCTCCTGATAGTGGCGTTACTGCTGCGCGAGCGAGGGGCCGGGCGAAGCTGGTTCTGCTGGCCGGTGCTGCGGCGCCTGCTGGTAGATGTGGCGCTGCTGGCGCTGCTCAGCTATGGTCTGTATTTCCCGTTCCACCAGAACTTCCAGTCCTTTGTGAATGGCGTGGGTCTCTCGCGGGCATCCTCACCGGTGGGGGATTATCTCATCCTGTTTGGCGTCTGGCTCTTCCTGACGGTCAGCTTTTTCGGCGCCGAGCTCTTTGACTGGTGGCAGGAGACACTGGAACAGTGGGCGCAAGATCATGGCGTAGCTCTTGCTCAGGTTTGGGCGCTGCGGCCGCGCCGGCTGTGGGGGTTTGCACTGGCAAGCGCCATTGTGCTGGCCTTTGCGGCGCTGCTGGGGTTGAAAACGTTACTGGCTCTGCTAATCGTGGCGGGACTGATCGTGCTCTGGCGCCGCCCGCTCACCCCGGCGCGCCAGTTTACCTGTGTAATGCTGCTGGGCGCGCTTGGCCTGAGCCTGATGGTAGAACTGGTCTACCTCAAAGACTTTCTGGACGGCGGTGACTGGTTCCGCATGAACACTGTGTTCAAGTTCTATATGCAGGTCTGGCTCTTCTATGCCGTCGGTGGCGCCCTGGTCCTCTATCATCTCCGGCTGTGGGTGCGTCAGTGGCGCATGAAGACCGCAGCAGCAATGCTGCCTGAGCCGCCGATCTGGGTGCAGGATGTATCCCGGCGCTCGGCAGGATCAGTAGGGCAGCTCTGCTGGTCTGTGGCGTTCGCTCTGCTTCTGGCCGGATCGTCTGTTTTCCTGGTTGCGGGAACGGTAGCGCGGGTGAGCGATCGCGCTGTTTGGGAGCAGGTGCAGCCGCCGGTGAGCCCACTGTCGCTTGGTCCGACGCTGGATGGCATGGCCTACATGCAGATGTGGTATCCTGGAGATTACCAGGCGATTCGCTGGCTTAACGCGCATATTTCCGGCGCGCCCGTAATTCTGGAGGCCAGCTCGGATCCCTATCAGTGGTATGGGCGCGTGTCCGTCTATACCGGGCTACCCACCGTCATGGGGTGGTCAAGCCATGAGGTCCAGCAACGCTATCCAGAAGAGGTTTATCAACAGGCCGCCGATGCCACAACCATCTATACCACGCCTGACCCCAACCAGGCACTGGCGCTGTTGCATCGCTACCAGGTGCGCTATATCTATGTTGGCGGGCTGGAAAATCAACTGTATGGGAGCACTAATCCCCAGGGACTGGCAAAGTTCGCCAGAATGGTGGGTACATCGTTGCGCATTGTCTATCAGCAGTCGGGAGTGACCATCTACGAGGTTGTCAGGTAGCTACTCGTCGCGCTGGCTGGAAGCCTGCCAGACGAGATTATCAGGTAGCAGGTGCCATGAGTGCGATGATTCTCTGGTGGGCAGGAGTTGAAGGGCTGGGGATCATCTGTCTGCCACTGGCAGCGATGACCCTCGCACACCTGCCCGATCGCGGCTGGCTGCTGGCCAAACCCCTGGGTTTGCTGCTCTGGTGCTATCTGATCTGGCTCCCGCTCGTAACGATGCCAGCGTTGCCCTACAGTCGCGGTTTCCTCATAGTGGCGCTGATAGTATTCCTCCTTATTAATGTCGCTCTGCTGCCACGTACAGCACGACCGCTGGGGCAGGTGCTGCGCCGCCACTGGGGCTATCTAGCAGCAGGCGAGGGAGTTTTTGCTGGCACCTGCGCCCTCCTGGCCTGGGTGCGGGCGTTTACACCGGACATTGCCGGGACTGAAAAGTTTATGGATGCGGCCTTTGTCAGTGCGATCTGGCGAGCGCCGCATTTACCACCGCCGGACCCCTGGCTCTCCGGCTATGCCATCAACTACTACTACTTTGGCCACTTTATCATTGCGACGCTGGCAAAGTTGCTCGGCACCATGCCGGCCATCGCATTCAACACCGGGATCTGCATCGTTTTTGGACTGACCGCCATCGCCGTGTATAGCGTGACTGGCAATGCGGTGGCCGCTGGACAACGTGCTCGCCAGCAAGCAATGACCCGCATTGCCGCTATACCGGCCGCCACGCACTCATGGGTCAGTGTGCCGGCCAGCAGCAAAGCAAAACGAGCGATGGGCGTTGATCCACCCGAAACGGTGACCGATCGGCCATCTGCCGACGCAGCAGTGGGGCCTGACCGGCAACTGCTGTCAGTGGCGCCTGAAATGCCTGGCGGCATACTCGCCCCTAGCGAAGGAACGATACCTGGCTCTCACCTGCTCCGCGCCGCGCCAGCAGGCATCTTCGCTGTGGTGCTGGTCTTGCTGCTCGGCAATCTTGCCGGCGCGCAGCAATGGCTGCTGCACCGGGCAGACTGGGCCAGTTATAACTGGTGGGACCCCTCCCGTGTCATCCCGGACACGATCAACGAGTTCCCCGCGTTTAGCTTTCTGCTGGCCGACCTACATGCGCATGTGCTGGCGCTGCCTTTCGCCATCCTGACGCTGGGTTTCGCCCTGCATATCCTTCTCGGACGGGAAACAGGATTACGAGCGCTCGGCGAAGGCCTCGCTGCGTCGGTTACCGGGCTGGTCGCGGCCATTGCTCTGGGTGCCCTCTATGTGATGAACGGCTGGGATCTGCCAACCTATCTCGGCATTGCCGGCATTTGTCTGGCGCTACAACAGTGGGTAGCGCATGGCCGCTGCTGGAGCCTCGCGCTCATGCGCGATGTCGTGCTCCTCGCTGCTGGCCTGGCGCTCCTTTGTATCGTGCTCTACCTCCCTTTCTACCAGACGTTCAGCTCACCCGCGCAGGGCATCGGGATAGTGACCCCACCAGAGCGCACGCCGCCGGGAGATCTGGCGCTCATCTTCGGGACACAGGCCCTGCTGGCAGCCGGGCTGCTGGTCATGCTTGCTGCCCAGGCGATCCCGGCCCTGTACGCGCGCATCCAGGACCTGTGGTCCTCTGCCACGACGAGCGGCCGCATGGCGCTGGCGCTCTGGGCGCTGGTGCTGCTGGTAGTGACCGTTGAAGCCGGCATCATACTGGTTGTCCGGGCGAATGGAGCCACGCTCCTGCTTGGGCTCGGCGTCATGCTGCTGTGTGCCCTGCTCCTGGGCACGGCGCAGCGGCAGGGACCGGATGCGCTGTTCGCTCTGGTACTTATCGGTATAGCCGGTGTGCTGGTAGCCCTCTGCGAGATCATCTACCTGCGTGACGTCTTTGCCAGCTCGTTGCCACGGATGAACACCGTGTTCAAATTCTACTTCCAGGCATGGGCGCTGCTGGGCGTTGGCGGCGCCGGTGCACTCTGGCTCGTCCTGGCTCGTAGTACCCGTACAGTAGCAAGCAATCTATCGCCACTCATGCGGGCGCTGCGCGGCAGCCTGCGTGCCGTATGGGTTGCGGGATTGCTGGTGCTTATGTTGGGCGGGGCTGTCTATCCGGTCCTGGGGACCTATGTGCGCACCGGTCACCTGGCGCAGCTACAAGGGCTGGATGGATCACGCTACCTGGAGGTGCAGGACCCCGGCGACTATGCGGCGATTCAATGGCTCAATCAGCATGTGTCAGGCGAGGCGGTGATTGTTGAAGCAAGTGGTGGGGAATACACCAGTTTCGCACGCATTGCCACCTTCACCGGCCTGCCCACTGTAATGGGCTGGTATGGGCATGAGTTGCAATGGCGGATCAACTGGCTGCGCGACCCAGCGCATAACGCCGATTTTGCCCGCCGTTTAGCTGACCTGGACAGGATCTACACGAATAATGACCAGCAGATGGTATTGGACCTGCTCCACCGTTACCATGCACAATATCTATACGTCGGTCCACTTGAGCAACAGAAGTATCCAGGCGCGCAATTAGAACGGTTCCGGCAGTTCTTGCCGGTTGTCTACAGCAGCTTGGGAGTGACGATTTACGCAGTGCCCTCCTCTTAGAGCGGGCAGAGCTATCTAGCTGGCCCGCAGAATAGCAGAGAAAGCATGGGGTAAAAAGTGGAGTAAAAAGTGCACGACGAGCAAGAATCAGCGATACCAGAACAAACCGATACAGAGCTGATATGGACCGAGGCGGCTGCCCCGCAGAACGAGAGAGCCGGCATCGGAGATAAACCGGCTGGCGAGAGGCCATCGCCTGACCTGCAAGCGTACATTCGCCGACTCAACCCTGAAGTGATGGCCTATCTGGGCATCATCATCCTGGGCGCTGTGCTCCGCTTCTGGAATCTGGGTAGCAAACCCCTGCAATTCGACGAAGGCGAGCAGGCATATTATGCTCTGGCATTTGCCCGTGACCCGAGCTCTTACCGCTATCAACCGGTGATCCATGGCCCGTTTCAGTACCATGTGGTCGGGCTTATCTTTCGGCTTGCCTATCTCCTCCATGCCCCTGACAATGGCGTCAATAATTTTACCCTCCTGCTCCTGTCAGTGCTGCTTGGCATCACCCTGGTTGCCCTGCCCATCTTGCTGCGCCGCTATCTGGGTCGTGGCGGCGCCCTGGCCACCTCCTTGCTCCTGGCTGTCTCGCCGACCTTTGTCTACTATTCGCGTGATGCGCGCAACGATATTTATGTCGCCACCTTCACCCTGCTGACGGTCGTTGGCGTGGTGCTCTATGCCGAACGGCACCGGCTGGGCTGGCTGATACTTGCAGCGGTCGCACTGACCCTCTCTTATACAGCTATGGAAAATACTTTCCTGACCATTGCCATCTTCGGCTCCTACCTTGGCGCAGCGCTGGTATGGGACATTGGGCGTGGCTGGGGGCGGGGACGTTCCGTCCCGGATGTTGGCGATGCAGCGCCACGGCTGAGCTGGCAGTTGCTCCGCCATCCCGGCACAGCGCTGGTGGCGCTGTATTTCATCCTGCTGGCCATACTTGGCAAAATCGGCCTGAATCAGATGCAGGCTCTCAGCGTCTATATCGGCAGCCATCAGAGCCAGGCGGACCAGACGGTGCAAGCGTTGAAACATAACACCGTGGCCTGGCTACCTATCGTGGGCATCATCGTTGCTCTGTGGGCACTGCTCATGCTGGCGTTGCAGTTGCGGCGTGAAGCACGGAACAACAGCTCTTTGTCACTCTCGGAGCGGTTAGCACAACGTTTTGACCCATCTCGGCAGAAGGCATTGCACACGCTTGCCTGTATTCCCTGGGTGCACTGGTTTCTCACCTTGCTGGTAGCTTTCCTCGTCTTTGCAACCTTCTTCACCATCATCCCCAGCGGGACCATGAGCCTGGCGCAAGGGTTCCAGCAAGGGATCGGCGATGGCCTCTGGCAGGGCCTCTACTACTGGATTGAGCAGCAAGCGGTTGCACGCGGTGGACAGCCATGGTTTTACTATCTGCTCTTGATCCCGCTCTATGAACAACTGGTGGTTGTCTTCGGGCTATCCGGGCTGGTATATGCACTTGTGCGGCCTACCCGCTTCCGCATCTTTCTGATCTACTGGTTTCTCGGCAGTGCCGTGCTCTATTCCTGGGCCGGCGAGAAAATGCCCTGGCTCGCCGTGCATATCCTCTTGCCACTCTTTCTGCTGGCCGGCGTGCTTTGCGAGGCCATCTTCCAGACATTGCTCCGCGTCTTTCCCATGCAAGCGCCGATGGCAGCCGATCCGTTCTGGCTGGCGACTGGTGGGCCGCTGCGCCGCCCGGGTCGGATCGCCAGCGCCAGTTCCATTGGTGGGCTGGTGCTTGGGCTGCTGCTCCTGGTGCCGATGGTATATGGGATGCTAGTGCTCAACTATCGTGACGCCGCCGATGCATCGCGGGAGATGATGATGTATGCCCAGGCGACGCCGGACCTGTTAACCGTAATGCAGCGCATCGATCGCCTGGATCAGCAGGTTGATGGGGGGCAGCGCCGCCTGCGCATCGGCCTGACCGGGAACATGATGTCCTTTCCTCTAGCCTGGTATCTGCGTGATTATGCCAATACATACTTCAACTATCCGGTTGCGGGTGGGCAACCGGCAGACGTGATATTAGTGGATAGCGGCAGCTTTGACACGTTCCAGCGCTATCATCCCCAACAGTATCATGCCCAGGAGTATTCGTTGCTCTGGTGGCCTGACCAGGGCTACGATCCACCGCCCTGTGTGCCCGGTCGCATCAAACCGTGCCCGGCAAGTGCCTCTGTGTACCCTGGTGTTGGTCCACTGCTCTGGTTATCCTATGGCGACTCACCCCCCAGGGGCGCGCGACCCAATCCTGCCCTGATAGTTGAACGTATCTGGACCTGGCTGTGGACGAGAAAGCCGCTGGGGAATGATCCAAGCGTCTATACCTTCTATTTGCTGATCCGTAACGGATTGGCCTGAGAAGAGCCACACCCCTGCTGAAAAACACCGGCAAAATAGCTTGCCCGGACCGCCATGAGTGCGTTCTAGCTGCTATAATATAGATATGAGCGATCTCTCTGCACTGGAAGCACGAATTGGCATCACGTTTAACAACCCGGTCTTGCTGCGCCGTGCGCTGACGCATCACTCGTGCTGTGGCGAGGAATCATATGATACACTCGAGTTTCTCGGCGACGCAGTCATCGGGTTACATGTCGTGGAGTATATCTATCGCATGGACCCGGCTGCCACCGAGGGCGAAATGACGGTGCTCAAGTCTGAGGTTGTGAGCCGCCGTGTCCTTGCCCGTATCGGCCTTGGCCTGGGGTTGATGGAATTTATTCAGGTGGACACGCGTGGCCTGCGCACCTTCAACGATCGCTCCCGCGAGTCGCTCTGTGCTGATGTTCTGGAGGCGCTGGTGGGAGCAATCTATCTGGATCGCGGCCCGGAGGCCGCCCGCGAGTTTGTGGCCCATGTCATTCTGCCGGTTGTCCCGGAAGTCAAGGCCCGCCTGCACGAGAATAATCCCAAGGGGCGGCTTCAGCAGCAGTTGCTGCAGAGCCATGGTCTGTTGCCACGCTACCAGGTGCTGCATGAGGGAGGACGGTCGAATGACCGGGAGTTTACCGTTGGCGTTTATGCAGGCTCACACCTCCTCGCCGTTGGCAAGGCTTCGAGCATTAAAGAAGCCGGTCGGGCAGCAGCACGCGCAGCCCTGCAAGCTCTGGCGGAACAAGCTGATTCAGCGGCTACATCACATGAGCGGCTGTGAAGTATCCAGCTCTGGAAGCCGCAGGGTTTCAACCGCAGCGGCGCTCCACGGGCTGTCGCTTCCTCCTCATAGAGCAGGGTGCAGGAGGTCGCCACCTTGACCGCATCAGCTTCGCGCTCGCACTCTCCATCACAGAGCCCGCTACAAACATGCCTTATGGAGCGAGTAACGTTGTCTCTGGTTGAAGATGTGCTGCCGCTCGAATGGCGCCAAAGATACGGCCAGTTCTCAACACCCCTGCGGCTAGTGCACCTGATTCTTGGCTGTGCTGGCTACACCCCAACAGCCGATCTGCGTGGAGTGCGCCTGCTCGATCCAGCCTGTGGTGCGGGCAATTTTCTGATAGCCGCAGCCGATCGCCTGCTGCGCGCGGCGGCGCGTAACCGCTGGTCGCGCGATGTTGTACGGGCGGCGCTGGCGCAGAATCTGTGGGGACTCGAGGTGGATGCCGCAAGCTGTGCGCTCGCCGAGCTTCGTCTGCGCTCCGTCCTTCCGGCAGATCTGGCAGATGTACCACTGCACCTGCATCAGGTAGACTCGCTGGCGCTGGCGCCCGCCAGTGTCTTCGATATTGTGGTAAGCAATCCACCATATCTCTCCGGGCGGCGCTCCGACCTATCGGCCTACCACTGGCTCGCCGGCCAGCGCGATACGTATCTCCTCTTTGTGGATCTGGCCTGCCGGATGGTCAAAGTAGGTGGGATGATCGGGCTGGTGCTGCCCGATCCCTTTCTGGCGCGCGCCAACGCGGAGCAGGCTCGTGCACTGCTGCTTCGCGACTTCACCCTCCGACGCCTGCTGCATATTGAGCGGGTGTTTCACGCCTATGTTGGCACAGTGGTACTGGTAGCGCGGCGCGCATCGCCTCCTCCAGGCCAGTGTGTCGGTTGGGCCCGCCTGCGCGTCTCGCGCTGGCATGCGAGCACAGCAGGCAAGGCGATAGCAGCGTCGGCCCGTGGAGGGGCAATGCGGCATGGCACGGTGCCACAGACGGTACTCAGCCGGCAACCGCTAAGCGCACTGCGTTACCTGCTGGATGAGCACGCCATGGCGCTGATTGAGCGTATCAGTGCGGGACAGGGGATGCCGCCAATGCGTCTATGTGCTGTCGCCCATATCGGGCGTGGTGAAGAGCTGGCAAAATGCTCCCCGCGGCTGATGCGGCAGCCCGGCCCGAACATGCTGCCGGTCCTATTGGGCGGCTGTGAAATTCGCCCTTTTGCCGTGCGGTTCCACGGCTACTATCTGCCGGCAGCGTACGTTCGAAAACCCCGCTGGCTCTATCAGGCCCCAAAGATCCTTGTGGTCAAGAGCACGGACCGGCTTACAGCGGCTCTGGACACCACCGGCTACGTCACGTTGCAAACGCTTTACCTAGTCCATGCAGGTCACGACATCATAGATCTGCCCGTTTTACTGGCGCTCCTTAATTCGCGCCTGTTGCGCGTCTATCTGCTACTGACGAGTACACGCTACAAGCTGGTACAGCCACAAATCGAGCAACACGTGCTGGGCGACCTGCCGCTGCCAGCGCTGAGTGCCAGGGATGCCGCAGCGCTGCGCCATCTGGCATGGCAATTGCACCATGCCTATCAGGAGCCCATTGCCGAAGCGCAGGGTGCAGTCAGCCCATCAGGTGGTCTGCTTCTCTCCTCTTCCCTCACCGGAAAGGGAGGCAACGGAAGCACGCCGGCAATGCATTGCGCTATTGATTGCCAGCGTGTAGAATGGAATGGAACAGCAGATAGCCTTGAAGCTGAACTGAACGCGCTGGTCAATCGCCTCTATGGTATCACTGAAGCGGAACTGGCGCTGTTGGAACACGCGGGGCTGACCCTGCCTTAATCCTTCAGCAAGCCGGGGGGCCAGACACCCTCCCTGCTTGTGAGGATGATGCAGGTCCTTGATCCTCCGCATGATGATACAGGTCGAAAAGAAGGGGGGGTGAGTGGGGAGCCAGGACATTCACAGGTTCATAATGCTCCGGGCCCTTTACAGCTATGGCAGAAGAGCGCAAGATTCGCGTATTAGTGGCTAAGCCAGGTCTCGACGGGCATGATCGCGGCGCAAAAGTGATCGCGCGGGCCCTGCGTGATGCTGGCATGGAAGTGATCTACACCGGTATCCGGCAAACGCCACAGATGATCGTTGAGGCAGCGATCCAGGAGGATGTGGATGCCATCCTCATGAGCATCCTGTCCGGCGCGCACATGGCCATCTTCCCGAAAGTGATGGAGTTGCTGCATGAAGAGGGCGCTGACGATATTCTGGTGATGGCAGGGGGCATTTTGCCGGATGAAGATATTCCGGCCATTGAAGCCATGGGTATCAAAGGGAACTTTGGTCCCGGCACGCCGACTCAGGAGATTGTCGATTTTGTGCGCAAGCATATCAATCCAGAGCGGTTGCGTAGCCGGCCCAGCCCTGAAGTGGCCACCTCAGCAGAGGTGCAGTCTTCCCCTGCGGCTGGCCAGGGAGCTGCGGTAACAGATGGAGCAGGATCGGCACAGTGAGCAATGAACTCATTGAACGGGTACTCAATGGTGACCGGCGCGCCCTTGCCCGTATGATTACCCTGATTGAAAATCATGACCCTGCTTCCCGTGAGTATCTGGCCCAGCTTCATCCGCATACCGGTCGCGCTCATATCGTGGGCATCACCGGTTCACCCGGCGCAGGCAAGAGCACCCTGGTCACCCAGATCGTCCGTGAGCTGCGCCAGCGGGACCAGCGCATCGGCGTCGTTGCTGTGGATCCAACCAGCCCGTTTACCGGTGGCGCGCTCCTGGGTGACCGCATCCGCATGCAGGAGCTGGCCGGTGACCCGAATGTATTTATTCGCAGCACAGCCAGCCGTGGGCAGCTCGGCGGCCTGGCAGCCTCAACACGCGATGTCGTGCGGGCAATGGACGCCGCTGGCTACGATGTCGTAATCATCGAAACCGTAGGCACCGGCCAGGCCGAGGTGGAGATCGTGCGCACCGCGCAGACGGTGGTAGTCGTGGTGGTGCCAGGTATGGGCGATAGTATTCAGGCCATTAAGGCTGGCATTCTGGAGATCGCCGATATTTTTGTCATCAATAAGGCTGACCACCCTGGAGCCGGACAGACAGCCGCCGAGCTGCGAGTCCTGATGCATCTGGGGCCTCCGCCAGAACCTGGCGCCTGGCGCATACCGATCCTGCAAACAATCGCCACCGAACGCAAGGGCATCGTCGAACTGGTGAATGCGATAGCGGCGCATCGGCACTATCTGGAGCAGAGTGGGCATCTGACCAGCCGTCTGACACGACAGGTACGCAGCGAGATCCTGCATCTGATCGAACAGCAGGTGCTTCAGGAACTGAACAGCATGGTCTCTGACGCCGAGTGGGATCGCCTGGTTGAATCCGTCGTGGCCCTGCGTGCAGATCCGTATACCCTGGCGCAGCAGCTTGCCCGGCGCATTGGCCTGGGCGCTGCTCATCATACGGTTGCACGGTAACGCGACGACAATGCACCGGCTGTCTTCATCCCTTCTCTATCGCCAGGTGCCGTGAAACGGTGTTATTGCAACCCCCACCTTAATTTTTCGTAAAAGGGGTGAAGGAAAATAAGACATAGCTTGAAAAATGTGTTTGCCAGTAAAATGAGGTGACCATTATGTCCGATGATTGGGGTCGCAACTCGGATGGTGATGAACTGCGGAAAAGCCTGGAGGATATGCGCCGGGTCATGCAGGAAAATTTCGCGCAGACCGGCCAGCGCCTGCGGCGCGTGCTGGAACGGGCCGGGCAGATATGGGAAGAGAGCGCGGTCCCACGCACCCATCGGCCCCCGACAACCCAGGAGGAAGCCTATCTGCGCGTACTGATCAATCGCTGGGTGGCGCAGGAGCCGCTGGTAGCCCGCGATGTGGGTGAGGCGGCAGATCTGTTGGCCTGGACGGAGAGCGCCGTGTGGGATATCGTGGTTCGCACGCGCTGGGAGGCCCGCACCATTGAAGAACGCACCGAGCCCTACAAGGGACAGCGTATGGCTACGCCAGCCCCACGGCGCTCCGTGTGGGCCTATGAGCTACCAGATGTGCCGGACCTTGAAACGCCGGTGGAACGGCATCCCCTGACGGATCAGGATGAGCTACAATCCTGCCTGATCTGTAACGGCACCGGTCGCGCGCCCTGTCAGGAGTGTGGCGGCAAAGGCTGGATTGTCTGCCCACAATGTGCGGGGCGGACTCGCCTGCGTTGCCAGCGCTGTATGGGTCGCGGCTATGTCGCCGATTGGGCCGAGCAACCGCACGAGCGCAAGAGCTTCTGGCAGCAGCAGGTTGAGCGATTCGCCGGGCAGGTAGGCGATCAGGTGACTGCCGCCGCAGATGCGCTGCGCAAGCAGTATGGCGTTCCCATTCCCCCGCTGCCTATTGGGCGTGAGGCCGATCCTGCTCTTTATGGGCGTACAGTGCCCTGTCCCGATTGCTTAAATGGCGAGGTAGACTGCACCTGTGGCAATGGCAAGCGCGTTTGCCCGGCCTGCCATGGCTCCAAGGGTCAGCCCTGTGCAACCTGTACCGGCACCGGCCAGATTGTCCGACACGTTGTGCTGACCCGCCAGTTCGAAGTTGAGACGCTGGTCTCACCAATCGGCGGGCAATCGTCCGTGCCAGAAGCGCGCCTAGCGCGCGCCGTCGGAGAGACTGTCTATACCGGCGAGCTGGGGGACGAGCTCACTGCCAGCGCGCCGGAGGGAGTCGCCCGTGAGCTTTGGACTGAGGCCCTGCGCACGGCGGCTGCTGCTCGTGAGCGGGAGGATGGCCGGCGGCGGATATCGCGCCAGATGATCGAGCTGCGGCGCGTGCCGATCACTCGCATTGATTACCGCTATGGCGGCGAGGGCTACACGCTCTTCGCCTTTGGTGCGCGCGGCCAGGAGCACTTCTACGCAGAGAGGTTTCCACCCCTCTGGAAGCGCATCGAGCGCTTTGTGCGCGGGATCTCGCGCGAGTTTACTGCGCCAGTCCGTTCTCCCCAGGAGAACGTGGAGACTGGCTCCTATCGCGTCCCGGTGGTGCGCATCTTCGAGGAGGAAGCGGAGCAGCGCCGCCAGACCGAGCAGCAGGAGCCATCGGCCAGTCCAACGGACCAGCCTGATGGGAACGGCAAGCAATCATAAGCGGGATAGCTGGACCGCTGAGGTTCACCAGAGGGTAGGGCCTCCTGCTGCCCGGCCGGATCGGCCTGCGTGATACCTGTATGATACCTGGAGGAACAGCCCTCACACCGGTCTGCACAAGCATCTTGCTGACCAGGAACGGTCGTGATATACTGTTTTGTGCTGAAGGAGAGGTGTCCGAGTGGTTTATGGTGCCGCTCTCGAAAAGCGGTGGGCCTGAACAGGGCCCCGTGGGTTCGAATCCCACCCTCTCCGCCTTTCCTTCTTTCCCTCTCCACCCTGATGGAGTGGGGGATGAGGCTCGATCCTGTTGGAGGAGTCCCATAGAGGCCTAGTGGGCGCGACTGGAAATCGCGTGTGCGATGAGCACCGTGGGTTCGAATCCCACCTCCTCCGCCCTCGCCAATCCGTTTTGGCAGGATCTTCCCATATCTGGTAGGGAGAGCCGGCCATTGGCCGGCTCTCACCATCTGCTTATAGCCGCTGGCTGAAAGATGGTCCAGCTCCTCCTCTTCCAGATCCAGAAGAAGCAACGGTAGCCAGGCCCCAAGCGTACAGCCGTAAAATGAAACTGCTGGCGGTGCGCTGGCGCACAAGCTTTGACGAAAGATATCTTGCGCTCATCCGGGGGGCGCGGGCGTCTCGCCCGCAGGTTCCGAGCCGGAACGGCGCATGCCACGCCAGAGCAGGCGCAGCAGCGTAGCGATAACCGTTTCCAGCACGTAGTACAACGTGGCAATGATCAGCAGCGGCAACAGAAAGCCATAAAAGAGGGTGTTCCAGAGACCCACCTGATCAGGTAAGGCATGGAGCAGACCGGAGAGCATGAAGCCCAGGCTGGCTGGCGCACCCATGATCAGAGCAAGACGATCTGCTGTTCCGACCAGCGCAGTTTGCACGAGATTGGAGACCGTCACGAACAGGGCCCAGCCGGCGATAACGATGCCGATGACCACACTTCTCCCTGCACGCCTGCTGGCCAGCGGCCAGAACGCGCGCCAGACCAGGACTGCGCATATGAGTGCTGCTGCCACTGGCATCCCCAGGATGAGCACATCGGCAAGAAACGGCGCGACCTGCACTGCAGTGGGCGGGTCCTCCACACGGGTTGTAGGAGGGGTGTTGTGCGCATCTTGCCTGGCGTAGATAAGCGGCCATCCAGCAGTATAGGGTGATTGCGAGACAAAAACACTCCCATCCGGTGTGCCACCGGCAGGCATGTTACGGCTGGCGCTCTCCAGGGTCCATGCTCCCCAGAGCGCCACGATCAGCGCCAGCCCAACCAGCATGAGCCAACCCCAGCATCGCTGCATAAGGCTCTTCCTCTAGCAGTCACCGGCTGCATGCGGCCCTGTTCCTGGACACTGCCACGCTGATCACGCCGGTCCGCTTGCACCGCAGCGTGACGATGTGTTGTAGCCAGCATGCCAGATTGTCGGACCGGTGGGTGACTTTGCTATCATGGTTGGGTTATACCGCAGGTTCATTCCCCATGCAAGAGCTGCAGCAGCGAACCCTGCTGTCAGGATGTAGTTTACTGGATGACGAGCTAGCTTCCTTCCAGCGCTTCTTTTAAGCGGTGCAGTGCCTCTGCCGATTCCGCTGCTACCCGGCGGCGCAGCACCAGCCAGTCAAGCAGCGCGAGCAAGCGGTTCGGCATGGTATAGGTGAATTCGCGGGTAAAGAAGGTGCCATCAATACGTGGTGCCAGTGTATAGACGATAGTGCCGCCACCTCCGCCGTCGGCTATCGTACCCTCAATTACCCATCGATACGGTGCCTCGCTGGCGCGCACCGTCCACACCACCTCGCCACGCCGCCCGGCTACCTGGTATTTCTCGGTAACCTGCTCACCGATAGTAAGCGAGTGATCGGTCGCACCGCTTACTGCCAGCGACGACGGATGCCACCGGGGCCAGTTCGCCGGCGTGGTTATATACTCAAAAACCTGTTCGACAGGCCTGCCAATATTTATGGCGGTAATGATACGTGTCATGAGCAACCCTCCCGCTGCGCCACATCTTCACGATGATGCTGGCTTGCCGATATGCGCCGCACAGTAGCGCTGCAAGCCCGCTTCACCCTCGCGCATGACATGGTCATGGCTCGCCCGGTAGAGAGGCTCAATCAGATAACCCAGCATGTTAAGCACCGGGTGGTGTACACGCACATACCAGTGGTAGCGGATGCGTGTGCCTCCATCGGGCCGGCTATAAAACAGCGTCTCCAGCACGCCTACCAGATCGCCAGTGACCACGCTGCGCATGCGACGCTCGTGTTCGCGATCTGCGGTAACTGCCGTAATGACAAAGGGTGGTGCCAGACGTGCAACATTTGCTGCTTGCTGCACGCGGTACACGATCTTGCGCCCATCAGGCATACCAGGAAGAGATGTTACCTCTTGTACCGCCATAGATGGCCACCAGCGGTACTGCTCCTCAGGTGTTGTCATCACGCGATACACCTCGGCAAGTGGCGCATCAATGTTCCACTCCGTCTCCCAATCGTAGACGCGCACCAGGTAGCCGCTCCCAAATACTGCACCGGCGCTAAAACCCAGTGCAGCCAATCCAAGCTGGCGCAACCGGCGCCAGCTTTTGTCTTTGCCCATACATGAGCCTCCTGTTGTTAGTGGGGCTGCCTGGTTATGGGTTAGAGCTCAGGAAGCAGGCCGATAGCCCGCAGAAGCCCCGCAACGTCCCAGATGTAGCGTGCCCGCCAGATCTTGCCATCTTCTACCGTAAGCAGCGAAGTGCCCCAGACCATGATGGTCCGATACGTGGGTGGGATGTGCATCAGCGTTCCCTGGTGCGTTCCGTGTGCCTGCCAGACTAGAACAACCTGGTTGCCATCCACAATCATATCGCTGATCGCGAACTGGAGGTCAGGGAACGCACGCAGGTACCGTTCGAACGCCTGACGAGCTCCTTTTGGCCCAAGCTGGGGATCGGCTGCGCCAACATCTACCCCCTCATACTCCAGAGCATAAAATGTTTCCACGCCATCGAGATCATGAGCGTTCCACGTCTTCATCAGCCCGATCGCAAGCTGACAGATAGTCTCTTTGGACATGGGCAGGCTCTCCGACCATCGAGCTGAAGACCCGCATCACTATGCCTGCCACTCGTGGGTCTGCTCGGGTAGCGGTGCAGGAAGCGGCCCTCCCAGGTCAATACCATGAATATCCAGCGCCTGCTGCCTGAACCAGCGATCAAAGGGATCGTTCGATGTCCCCAGCTCCTGGAAGAAGTGTGCGGGATCGTCTACCTCACAGTAGAGGATCGCGATATCCCCTTGTGGTGTCTGCTGGAGGTAAGCACGCTCTACCCTGACCCCTTTACGCTGCCGCGATGCCTCATACTCACGGCGGTGCGGGCCCAGCATCTCCTGGCTGAAGCGCTTGAAAGCCTCTGCTTTACCGGGTAAAATTGGTGCTGTAAAAGCTATTGCTGCCATCGTCGCCAACCTTTCTTATCGACTCCTGAGCCTTCTGCGCTGCGCGGTTTCTCATCGTGCAGCTTACTCAGAGTATGCCGGGCATCATTGTTCACTTTCCAGGCTAAAAATTGTTCATTTTTTGCTCATGCGTTGCTCACGCTGATAACCAGAACTGGCATCTGCACGGGTGCAGCCTGATTGATACCGCTGCACCCATCGCCACGTATGGTTAGCAAAAGCTAGCGGATGTGAGCTCCGGGAAGCTCCCGCTGCCATAATAGAGCAGCAACACGGCGAATCGCCGTCTGAAGGTAGCGTCGATAGGTGCTAAAGGGGAGATCCAGCATCGCAGCGACCCGCTCCTGGGTTGCGGCCGGGTGGAGATAGGTATGGTAGAGAGTGCGATAGAGTCGGATATCGCGGGGTGAAGCCTGTAATGACTGAGCAGCTTCTTTGAGCAGACGGCGTAACATGGCGACCCGCTCGCCTACGCCGGTGCTTATGCCGGCCTGTTCTATGACCAGCCGCGAGCGCAGTAAGGGATTGTTATGCAACCGGTCGGGACGAGTAAAATTGCGTAGAGCATCGCGCACGGCTGCCGTAAACTCCGCTTCGCTGAGAGCAGCAAGCGGCTCGATAGGCGCCATTGCTGGCACGAGAGCTGGGGACGTGGTGGCGATCTCGCGCTTGGCCAGCCACATCAGCGGTGGGGTGGCTCGCCAGTTATGGCCATAGACGCTATAGCGCCGCCTGTCCACTATGAAATCGGCCTCAAGTATACGCTGCTGGCCAGCATGGGCCAGCACCGGCCCCCAAAATTCAGGATTGGCACAGGGGAAGAAGGTAAAAGCTAGCGCCGGCGTGAACAACGAATAGCGAATGATCTGTGTGCCGATCAGCGTCTGGACAGGCGAAAATGCCTGATATGTATCTCTGGCCATCCAGAAACGAAAGATCACCGCACGCTCACCGGGGCGCAAAGCGCCCTGAGCCTGCATATAACGCCATACTGAACGTGTCGCGGGGTCCGCATGAAGTTCCCCTGGACTGGCCTCATGCAAGGCAACAGTGGCCAGAAATCCTACCGGCTGCCAGGTATCGTCGCGGATGACGATTACCCCCTGTGGCTGGCAGGTGAGCCAGTGTCGGGCAAGGTGCGCTGACGCTTCGCCCTCGTGCCGAGCCACCATTTCCAGCAGCACCGGCACGTCAGCATCACGCATCACATCGGCAAGCAGGTTCCCGCTCTCTTGCCATGAGAAGGCTTGAAAATATGATCGTAATGCCAGGTTGTCCCGATGCAGATAAATATAATCGAGCAAGATATCCTGCTGTTCCTGTCCCTGCCGCTGCTGAAAGCGGGCTATATAATAGGCACGGGCACGGCGTTGCAGCTCAGCGTACCAGTCAGGGTTACGCCAGCGCAGATCGGCCATTAACGCCTCACGCGCCAGATCATGGGGCACCAGCCCCTGCCGGCCGGACTCAATGAATGAGAGCCCCCGCAGCCACTCGAAGAGATCGTGTACATCTGGCATGGCCAGAACGCTCGCCAATAATCCCTCGGTCGTCAGGCGCACCAGGGCACAGACTTCCAGAGCTGCACGATGGGCTGGACCAGGTACCTTCTGCACCAGGCGCTCCAGCAGCATCTTCACGACATCCGGCTCGTTCTCCGGCTCGAAGCGAGCATCATGCCGCTGCGCAAAGATATCAGCAACAAGCGAGAGAGCCAGCGGATGCCCATGCGTGAAAGCAAGAATATTTTCATGCTGTTCGCCAGGAACTCCGCGGCTGCGCAGATAGATCCGGCTCTCTTCCGGGCTCAGGTTGCGCAGGGGCAGGACCCGAATGAGACTCTGCCAGCCCGGATCGGACCGCCAGGCAGGAGCCAGTGGATAACGGCCCGCCAGGACAACAAGGGTGTTTTCCGACAGTTGTGGCAGCAAGACCTCGCGCAACCAGCCATCGAGTGGGGCAAGCATCTCATAGGTGTCGATCAGGATAACCTGGCGCTGCGAACGAGAGATCAGCGCATGCAGCGGAAAATCTGACAGCGGAGCTTCCAGTGCCAGTCGCAATGCTTCCAGAAAAGATGTTGGCGAGGGCTCGATATTATGGGCATCCAGTAAAGCTACGGGAATTTGGGCCTGGTCACACAGAGCGACAAACCCGGCAAGCAAGGCCGTTTTGCCAATACCACCAGGGCCAACGATATGCAGCACATGCACAGGCAGCCTCGCCGACAGAAGGAGAGACTGAAAGAACGTTAGCTCGGCGGTGCGCCCCACAAAGTGCAGCCGCCGCGCGGCAAGCAAATAATTTGCCAGCTGAGATATCGCCATACAATCTGCGGCATCATCAGGAAAACCCTGGTCTTATGGGTTGTCTCTCTTGGGAGGACAGGCAGAGCATCATCAGACCTGGGAGCAGGCGCCGCTCCTCCTTTCGGACCGTCTCCTCCATGCGCCACGTATTACAGGCCGGCAACGCTGAACAGGTGATCGCATGCCATATGCCTGTATGCTGGCTAGCTTTCTATCTTCATCATGTCAGTGCGCCTGGTCCCGCAGATCCGTATCATCGAGAGGTCGCTGATATCGTGGATATGATCAGTGTATCATATCCTGAGCTTTTTGCCTAGAGGTGCGACTGCGGCCCGAAGCATTCGCTCATGGTGCCGGGCGCTCACATTTCGTCACTGCATCCGGGCAGCGATAGCAGACGACTCAGGCATGTTTCCCTGGGTGATGCAGACGACATTCCTGCCGCTGGCAGTGCAGCAGGGATGTCCACCCAGCTATCCCGGTGCGATCTGAGAACGTAGTCCCGCTCGTTCCAACAGCTCGCCAGCCTTCCAAGAGAACGCATCTGTTGGCAGCAGGCAATCCTCCGGTGCGGTCGCCAGCGGCACATCGTGGATCACCGTAGCAACCTGGCGGTAGCGACGCACAGCATCGGCATGCGCCCGCAGGAGTTCGGCCAGGCGGGGCGTCAGCGGGGCAGCTGGCGACATGACCATGGCCTGCGCCAGCACTCTATCAAGGTCGCCATAGTGGCACAGCAGGCGCGCTGCCGTCTTGGGACCGATGCCCGGCACGCCGGGAATATTGTCTGAAGGATCGCCGGCCAGCGCCTTCCACTCTGGCACCAGGCGCGGCGGTACACCCAGCCGCGCCTCGATCTCCGCCGGGCCGTAGCGGTGCGTCTCCTTGCCGGGCACCAGGATACCGATGCGCTCGCTGGCCACCTGCCAGAGATCCTTATCCGTCGAGAGGATGGTTACCAGCCAGCCACGAGCAGCGGCGCTCACCGCCAGCGTCGCCATCGCATCATCTGCCTCGTATCCCGGCTCCTCTGCCATAGTGATGCCCAGCGTAGCGCACAGTTGCCGCGCCTGCAATCCTTGTTCATGCAGACTGGCGATCGCCGCAATGGTGCCGGCGCCAGCCTCCGCGAGCAGGGCCTCATCCAGGGGCACCTGGGGATCCAGTCGATTGGCGCGATACGCCGGGAACAGCGCAGTGCGGAACGGTTCCATGGGTGGATCAAAGCAAACGGCCAGATGGCTGGGCCGTACCTCGCGGACAAAGCGTGCCATCGTACTGGCGAAGCCGTAAACGGCGTGAATCGGTACGCCATCATTTCCCAGAATCGTCGGTGGCAGGCTGGTGAAGGCGCGAAAGAGCAGATTATGGCCATCCAGCACCAGCAGGTGCGGCATTATCACTGGCTCCTGCTTGGCGAGTGCCACATGCTCAGGCATACATGCCCTTCCTCACAGGCTTGCTTTGTGTCGCGGAGTTTCGCCAGAGCTCTGCGCCCCGGCTTAAGACACCATTGCACATCCAGCTCCGGTGATGTACTTCCAAGTGTAATAGGTGCTGACCGGCCATGTCAAATCGCGCTCTGCCCGCAATGGCAGGTCGCTTTTTGTATGGCTGCGTCCGGCCTGTTGCGCGCGCCGCGCCATGCACTGTTCATGGCTGAGGCTGCGGGTTGGTCGCCCGGACATGGTCAGACGGCGTTGCCACAGTCATATGTGTGCCCACCCCGCGATCGTAGACCATTGCCCCCCCAAAGTAGCCGGTCGCGCCGAGTAGGCCAGATCCCAGCAATGCCAGCAGCAGGTACCCGGTTACTGCCAGGCGCGGCAACCGCGTCGGGTAACGCATCTTGATGCGCTCTGGCAGCGTCTGGCCCAGTGCCTCTGTCAACCGTGGCAGACTCCAGATGATCCGCGCGACCAGAAGCAGGCCAAAAACAGCTACCGTGGCGTAGGCAAAGAGCTTGTGCCAGTGGAGCAGGGTACCGGCGGCGTTGACATTGGGTACTTGCTCTGCCAGCGGTCCGGTGAGCCCGGCGGCCGCAGCTCCGATTACGCCCAGGAACAGGCAGATAAATGCAGCGTCGGCCAGACTGCAACGCAGCGTCAGAGCGGCCAGCAGGTCCAGCACAACGCTCGCCAGCAGTAGCGCAATAGGAAAGTGGACCAGCATCGGATGAATCTCATTGAGATGGATCGGCTGGATCGGTGGCATAGATCAGACCATCCTTACCTGTTATATTCAAGCAGCTATTCCTGGAGCGTAATAGTCCCTTTCTGCTGGTTGATGCTGATGTTAACCGGTGTCAGTGGCGTGATAGCCGGACCCTGGAGCACCGCCCCGTTGTTGGCAGGATCAAATACAGCGCCGTGGCAGGGACAAACGAGCACGCTCTGACTGCTATCATATTCCACCATACAACCTGCATGTGTGCAGGTGGCATCGTAAGCGACGAACCGGCCATCCGTCAGGTGTACCAGGACTCCAGGGTCGCCATTGCTTGGAATGGTGAACGGCACCGCACTGTTCAATGGCACATCGGCCTCTTTTGCCAGCACTGGGGCGGCAGGATTGTTGCTACTGGCCGTCGTTGTCGGTGCAGCCGGGCTGCTACCGCGCGCCAGGTCACCCAGCCAGACGATGATGCCCGTCCCGATGGCGCCCAGTGCCAGCCCCTTGAGGAAGCTGCGCCGGCTGCGCGCTGCCCCCGCAGCCGCGCGGCGTTGCGCATGCCGTCCCGATCTGGCAGGCGCGTTCCCGGTGGCCGCCGGTGGACACTCTGGCCCAAATGCCCAGGCAACGTGGACCAGCGGCGGCCGTTTGAGCCGCTGCGCGTATCGCTGCCACAGCCATGTATCTATGGCCGGCAGACCGGCACTTCCCACCAGCAGAAGCGGCGTCCATGCGGCGAGGAAGACCAGATCAGAGCCATAGAAGTAGGGATAGACATGCCACGTAGCGGAGAGAAAGAAAATGGCATTGAGCAGCATGCCGATCGCTGCACCGATGCGGGTGGCTGCACCGGCCAGTACCGCTGCGCCAGCGACCAGCTCGCCCACAATAACCAGCCAGCCGAAAAGCAACGCGTGGGGCGCAGCAACGTCCATCAGGAAACCCTGAATCGGCGATCCGTGGGCGAACGCCGTGATCTGCTTGCCGATATAGTCAATGGCATGGGGATTAAAGTAACCGGGATCCGTCCACTTTTGCAGACCAGCATAGAGAAACGTGGCACCAAGAAACGCACGTAGCGGCAGCAAGGCATAGGCACTGGCTACTACCAGTGTCTCTGCCGGTGTCGGCGCCGTTGGCGTTGGTGCCGGCGCTGAACGGGTCACCGGTGGTGTTGAACGTGTTGTCTGGGGCATAGCAATCGCCAATCCTCCTCTGCGGGGTATAGCACGCTGCCGAATCATTGCGCCGAACTTCTGGCTACCGGGCCATCCGTTCCGCGTGGTACTATACTAAAGAAGCATTGAAGCTTTATTGGAAACAGATGAGAAATTTCCAATAATTTGGGGGGCGATCAATGCGTGTGCTCGTGGTTGAGGATGAGCGCAAACTTGCCACACTGCTGCGCCGTGTGCTGATGGAAGAGCAGTATACTGTAGATGTCGTTCATGACGGTGCCACTGCTCTAGACTATGCAGCACAGGGATGCTACGATCTTATCGTGCTCGATATCATGCTGCCCGGTCGTAGTGGCATTGAGGTTTGTCGCTGGCTGCGTGCCCATGATATCCATACGCCGGTATTGCTGCTGACGGCACGCGACCAGGTCGAGGATAAGGTTGAAGGGCTGGATGCCGGCGCGGATGACTATTTAACCAAACCATTCGCCTTCGAAGAGCTGCTGGCTCGCCTGCGCGCCCTGGGCCGGCGACGTCCCCAGGCCGATGGCCCAACGGTCGAGCCACTCAGCGTGGGCGATCTGGCTCTCGATCTGGTGCGCCATGAGGCACGCCGTGGCGGGCGGCTGATCCCCCTCACCCCCCGCGAGTTTGCCCTGCTGGAGTATCTCATGCGCAACGCCGGGCGTGTCCTAACGCGCACGCAGATACTCGCACGCGTCTGGCCAGAAGGAGGCGCCGAAGCGGTCAGCAACGTTGTGGATATCTACATCCATTACCTGCGCGAAAAAGTGGATCGTGATTTCCCCACTCCTCTCATCTATACCGTGCGCGGCGTTGGCTATGTGCTACGGGCCGAAGGAGCCACGCCATGATGGAGCATCCCCTCCGGGCAACACGCCGCCGCCTGGCCTTGCTGCATGTTGCCGTCCTCAGCAGCATTCTTGCATCCATGGCGCTCGCCGTCTATCTGATCCAGTCGCACGCCATACAGGCGCAGGTAGATGCCCAGTTGCGTGACCGTGCCGTGCGCTCGCTGGCCCTCCTGGGACCGGATGACTGGCGGACCGAGACCGGTGACCTGCGCGATGAAGCGGCTGAGAGCTATGATACCCAGAGTCCCGATCTCTTTGAGTTGCTCGTCGATGCCCAGGGGAATGTCATTCGCAGCACCATTGGCACAGGCTTTAGCGGCCTTCCTGATCCGGCGCTGACCAGGCCAGTGCTGGCTGGCCAGGCACCGGATGGTCGCTATGCCACGGTCAGGGCTAGCGTCGGCCGTGCGCCGCGCAGCGATTACCGGCTCTATGCCCTGCCACAGTGGCAGGCGGGGCATATCATCGGTGCGCTCATTACCGGCACATCGCTTCAGCCCCGTGAGGACGAAGTACACCAGTTCCTCCTCATTCTCATCGCCGTCGGTGGGCTCGGGCTGATGCTGAGCGGCATCGGCGGTCTCTTTCTGGCCGATCGTGCCCTTGTGCCAATGCGCTTGGCCTTCGAGCGCCAGCGTGCCTTCGTCGCCGATGCCTCGCACGAGCTGCGTACGCCGCTGGCGCTGGTCAAAGCCCAGGCCGAGGTGCTGCTGCGCGATTTGGACCATGAGCTGCCGCAGGAGCGCACGTCATCTGATACGATCACATTGCCTGTGGAGGTTCTCCGTGATATGCGCGCCATCGCCGGCGATCTGATCGATGAGGTGGACTACATGTCCCGGCTGGTTGGTGACCTGCTCCTGCTGGCGCGGGTGGACAGTGGTCGTGGCCCGGCAATGCGCCATGAGCTGGTAGATCTGGCAGCGGTTGCCCGTGATGCCTGTGCTGCTGCCGGCCATCTGGCCATCGCCAGGGGGCTCACACTCAGCTTCATAGTGGAGGACGAAGACACACCCGAAGCAGCAGATGTGCCCTGCTGGGTCCTCGGCGATGCTGATCGCCTGCGCCAGCTCTTGCTCATCCTGCTGGACAACGCCATTCGCTATACCCCGGCAGGTGGTGCAGTGCGCGTGTCACTACGCGCACTGCCTGCTGCCCATCCCTGGCATCTGGGGCCCGGACGCGTCAGTCTGGCAGTGGAGGATACAGGCATTGGCATCGCGCGCGAGCATCTACCCCACCTCTTCGAACGCTTCTATCGCGTCGATAAGGCGCGCTCACGGGCGCAGGGTGGTGCTGGCCTGGGTCTGGCCATTGCTGCCTGGATTGCCCGTGCCCACAACGGCATCATCACCGTGCGGAGCGTGCCTGGCCAGGGCTCCACGTTTACGCTGATTCTGCCCCGGCAGGATTGACCGCTGCGCGCGCAGCGTGCAAATGGCCCGCTGGCGTGGTGGTGGGGACCACGCAGCCCGGCGCAACGATGAGCCGCTCGCCCTGAACCTGGGCGATGGCGTCACGTACCTCTGCGGCAATGGTTGCCTCGTCGCCGTACAGAATCGTCTGCTCATCGTTGATGCCTCCGGCCAGGCAACGCAGCGTCCGCTGCCGTGCCGCCTTCAGGGTCGGCGCAGTGCGCCGGTCGTGCCAGTTCAGGATGGCCACCGGATAGTCCAGAAGATCGTCAAAAAAGATATTTAAACCATGGATGTGCAGGATGGACCATTCCTGGGCTGGGACCGGCAGCGCATTGAGCACCGCCAGATCGTAAGGGCGGCCAAAAATCGCATATTCCTCGCGTGTGCAGAGATCGCTAGTGGCACATTGTGTGGCAAAGAAGATGCCATCAGCGCCCGCCTCGCAGGCTGCTCGCGCGAAGTTTTGCGTCGTCTCCGTAATGGCACGCAGCGCCTGATGGACCGCCTCCGGGTGCTCGCGCAGATCTGTAAACAGTCGCTCATCACCGGCCATTTTGCGCGCAGTGGTCAATGGGCTGAAAACGGTCTCCACAATGGGTACATCCTCATCGGCCAGCTCCTCCCGCACCATACGGATGGCGTTGATCTGCTCCAAATAATGCCCGCGATCTACGGGAACTGGTTCCAGCGTCTCCCAATCTTCTGGCCGCTTGATGCGATACTCCGCAACATCCGGTGGCCGTGTCAGATCGTTATACACACGAATCTTGCAGCCAAAGTCGATCACACTGAAAAGCCCCACCGGCATCATCTTGATGAAGTCCAGATCATAGGTCCGCTGGAACGTGAGCATCAATTCGGCAAGACTATCTGCCATCATATCTCGCCCCGGAAAGTGTCGCCAGAAGCTGATGGGCACGCGATCGACCGGCTTACCCTGGATCGCCGCCCGCACACGCTCGCGTTTCGACATCCATAATTCTGCCGTCATGTAACACTCCTTTCAGAGAGGCAGCCTCCGCTCACGAGAGTAGTTTTTTGCGGGAGCCTCTGGGGCACGAGCATTTTGCCCGTGGGCTGGCCACATGCCAGAAATCTGTCCTGCAAGGATAGCCTTCCTCTTCTCCTCGGCTATCGTACTGCCATCCACCAGTCAGATGAGGCTTCACAAGTATTGTGCCAGAAGATCCTGGAACACTCGCAAGGCCATCCAGGTTGTTATATTATGGTTCTGGCGCATAGCCATAAACAAGATAGTTGCCAAAAGTCGCCAGACGGGTATAGCCGATATGTGGGAGATGCGCTTGAGCAGCAAGGCGATCAAACTCCGCTGCGCCCGCTGTCCCGGCCAGCAGGACATAAGCAGGGTGTGGGGTGGCTTGGACCGCAGCGGCGTAAGGGGGATAGCGGTTGTAAAATGGATGCAGATTGGGACTGATATTTGCGGAAAGGATCCGTTCATTGCTGAGGAACATCAATCGCCATCCTACCCAGTAGTCAGAGTAGATGCGGGTGAGGTGGTGCCCTTCGAGATAGGTGATCAGTCGGGCATCTTCCACCGGCATAGGATTGGCATAGATATGGGGATGGGCCAGGACATTCTGGACCGTTTGCAGATAACCAAAAAGGTTCCAGCTCAGAACTACCAGGAGCATCGCCGCCGCACCCGCGCTCCCAATGACGCGGCATCCCTGCCACCACTTGACGCCTGCTCCGATTCCTCCCCCTGATCCTTTTTGGCGTCGGCTCCTGAAGCGAAAAGGTCCCTTGCCGCTGCGATAATGGAGCGTGAGATTACTGGTCCACCCCCACAGGCGCCCGATAAAGAGCGGCGCAGCGACATAAAGCGGGAGCAGATAGCGTGGCGCGGTGTCAGCATCCAGATAGGCTGATTTGCTCAGACAATAAGGGATAACCGTGGCCAGCACCAGCCCTGCTAGCAGCGCTTCACCCCAGGGGTCAGGTACCGATCGTACCCCCTGGCCCGTTGTCGGCGGGAACGTGCTCCAGCGGGAGGGCAGGGGAAAGAGTTTTGCAGCCTGCCTGTAATGCCCGGCCTGCCAGAGCAGCATGGCGACCATGCTGATCACCAGCAATGTGCCACCAGCAACGATGAGCGCGTTGATAGTGCCGCAATTGCTGCGCAACCACGACGCCCAGGCTGGAACCACCAGGCTCTGGCATTTCTCCGGCCCGCTGACGACGATGGGCAGGCCAGTGGTGAGCGTGGCCTGCCACGAGTGAGCGAGCGTGGCACGCAGCGATGTCGTATGGCTCCCACTACCGTTCTGCTGCCAGATTTGCACCAGCGTTGCGGCAGGATACTCAATGTTATAGACCAGCAGGGGCAGGCAGCTTATCAGGATGGCAGCCAGGGCTCCCAGCCCTGGCCATCCTAGCAGCTCGCGCCGGCGTGTGGCTGCGAGCACGACCAGTGCCGGCAGCATGAACACCAGCATAATGGGGTGAATCAGGAAGCCCACTCCTGCCAGCAGACCCATCAGGACATAGTCCAGCCAGGCGCGCCTGGTCATAGAGGCATGGACGCGGCGCAACACCAGCAAGAAGAGCGCAGCTCCCAGCGTCATGTCCTCCAGATAGGCGCCGCGTGCCCGTACTTCGCCGAATAATGCCCAGAATGGACCCAGCGCCAGATAGGCGAGCGTCAGCAGTCCCGTGCTCCACCCGTAGATTGCCCGTCCCAGCTGGTAGATCAGCCAGAGAAAGATGGTGGTCAGCGCGAGGAGAGTGGCACGAAAGACGAGTGTGGAGACACCAAAGATGGCGAACGCTCCAGCAAAGAGATAAGACTCGATAGGTACCAGATAGCTTTGGCCCCAGAAGAAAAGCGGGTGCTCTCTATCAAGCAGAATGTGCCGACCCATCAGAGCTAAAAGCGCCTCATCGCTCTGGAGCACTGGCCAGCCGTGCCCGATCAAAAAGGCACGGAGTCCCACCGCGAGCAGCAGAAGCAGAGGTGGCAGGATACGGTGCGCCATGTGTGTGCGCCACCAGAACAACATGTTCACCTTATTGCCTGTTGTGCTTGCCGGTTGCTGTGCAATTGTTCGGGCCATTGCAGACTTCCTGCGCAAAAGAAAAATCGCTGTCCAAACAACTAGAACGAAGTTGAGCGGTAGAGGGCACAGGAGCGGACGCAAAAGCGCAGGATATCTGGCAGAATGGCCGGATCGGAGTCAGCTCCATCTCCCGGTATCATGTTATGTAATGATGTTATGTGTTCTGTAATGAGCGGCTCTTTGCGCCTGGTATCCAGCCACAAAGAGAGAGAAGGCTTGGCTTGACAGCGATCCCGATACCCTTTATACTCTTCTCAGACAGTTGAATCATAGTATGCATGGCTCAGGTCGTTGTTGCCATGGTGCAGAATGCCCCGCAAAACCTCAATGATGAGGCTTCAGGACTGCTCTGACCACTGCTCTAGCCAGGGTTTTGTGGACATTCGCAGGGTGCCTTGCTGGCATCCTTCTTAGCAAGCGATTATCTATGGCTCAGCATGGTGGGGCAGGGCATATTGTGTCATTCCCTTTTTTGCGAGCCACTGCAAAATGCTCTTGCAACACTTGAACTCATCAGTTAAAATAATGGGCGATGAGAACCCGAAAGTTGGTTCCAGGCCAGAGCCTATGTAGCACTGGCCGGGGTACTTGGCGGCAGGCGTACCTGCCAGAACAAGTGGGAAGGAGGTGGTCGCTGCCGTTTGCTCCCGGCATCGGATGATGCCCTCTGGTCCTCTTGGTGGTATGCGGCGCCTGGCGGTGCCGCGCGTGATGGATGTGATGACAAAAGTGTGCAAGGAGGCCCCTTTTGCGGAAATTAAGCACCTATCTGGCAGCTATTGGCGTATCACTGGCTATCGCCTTGCCAGTAGCGACTGCTGGCGCCAGTGGCCAGCCAACATCAGTTACCCAGTACAAGTACTGGTCCCTGCTTTCTGGTGCGGCGCAGACGGCACTGCTCCATCGCTTTGCGCAAAACGTTCCCAGCATTGCCTGGCATGGCGGCGCAAACCAGCCGCGCTCAGGGCTTACCAACGTCGAAGTAAACAACCCATCAGCCGATGGTAATTCACCCCAAAATACGCAGAGCGAAACATCGGTCGCGCAGTCTGGCTCCGATGTGGTCGTTGGCTTCAACGACAGCACTGGCTACAACGCCAATACCGGCACTGGCTGCTTCACCGGCTATGCCTATTCGAGCAATAGTGGTGCAAGCTTTACCGATGGCGGTTGCATCCCCTTCCCCTCTGGCGGTGCTGGTCTCGGTGACCCGTCTGTCGTGGCGGACCCGAATGCACCGGGCACCTTCTACTTCGGACAGCTCACCATGGATGCCAATGGCGCGGAGTATGTTGGCGTCTCGAAGTCTACGGATGGCGGCGTGACCTGGTCTCAGCCGGTAGCGGCCAGCCCGAAGGTAACGCCGGGCATCTTCGGCGTACCGTTCCAGGACAAAGACTGGATTTCAGCGGGGATCAATCCATCAAATCACTCGCAGACCATCCTTTATGCGTCCTGGTCACATTTCACCCTCACTTCTGTATCCATTCAGGTGAGCACCTCAACCAACGGTGGCAGCACTTGGTCGTCACCAATCACCTTGCAGAGCTCTGGCGTCGGTGTCCAGGGTTCCAATACAGTTGAAGACCCGGTAAGCGGCAAGGCCTATGCCTTCTGGGAAGGCTTTGGCAGCGGCAATACCCGCAACATTTCCTATAGCATCTCAACCAATGGTGGCGTGAGCTGGAGCGCAGCCAAGGTCCTGGGCACCTTCCAGGATGGCACCAATGCAACGGTGAATTGTGGTGGCGTAAGTGAGAACGTCATCCAGTTCATACCCGGCGATACGGTGCACGTGGCCCGCAACAATAGCTTCCCGGCTGCCGCGGTTGACCCCAGCAATGGCAATGTCTATGTAGTGGCCAACGCCAAAGTGAACGGCCATGTCAATATCGGCATCGCCTCATCCAACAATGGTGGCAGCACCTGGCATATCCAGCTCGTCGCGCCCAATACCCAGGTACAGTTCCAGCCGTGGGTGAGTGTGGACAGCCAGGGCGTCCATGTCCAGTACTATCAGCTCACGGGCTCCAGCTCTGGTACGTTTGGGCTGAATGGGGTTAACGGCACCCGCGCAGTCCCGCCAATCTTCGGCAGCCCATTCGCGGTGAGCAGCACAACCTTTGGCCCGGCCCAAACCAATCCCAATGCTGACCCCGTTGTGGCCGCATGCTACATGGGTGACTATAACCAGCTGGCCTCCAATGGCAGCATTATCACCTATGTCTGGGGCGATAACCGCAACTATAGCGTCAGCGGCCCGGATGTCTGGTCAGCCACGACCAGCGGCTAAAAGCGCCGCCGATTTCATCACGTTTGCCGACCAGAATTGGCATTGACTATCATCGCTCGCTATCTACCATCCCCACTCCAGTGAAACTGGAGTGGGAGGTGGCCAGCCAGATTGCCAATCTGGTCGGCAAAATTGTCGTTAACTCGCACGTTTTGCCCAGCGGGATCCAGGAGTAGCTGCTCCTAGAATAGTGCTCCTCCCACTGCCACAAACGGTCTGTAACAAGAAAACTGGTATATTGGCTTCATTCGCTGGGAGGCAGATAACAATGACCATTGACTTTCGACCCACCGAGCAGCAAGTTATGCTTCGCAACACCGCACGAACGTTTGCCACATAGGTTTTGCAGCCCCTTGCCCGCGAGCTGGATGCACTCACTGACCCGTGGGAATGCTTCCAGCGCACCAAACCTGCCTTTCTGCTCACAATGCAGTCACAGATTGCCGCGCAGCGCCTGCTCGCGTTCGATGGCCTCAAACAGCGCCTTAAAATTGCCCTCCCCGAAGCCACGTGCACCACGCCGCTCGATGACCTCAATGAAGACTGTTGGTCGCTCGACAATGGGCCTGGTAAAGATCTGAAGCAGATAGCCCTCATCATCACGATCTGCCAGCAGATGCAATTCAGCAACCTTTCGCGTATCCTCTTCAATGGCGCCAACGCGATCCCAGACCGTCTCATAGTAGGCTGCCGGAGTCGTGAGGAAGCGGATACCTCGGCTCTTCAGATCCGCAACTGAGCTGACAATATCACCGGTGATCAGGGCTATATGCTGAACACCAGGTCCGCGATAATAATCCAGATACTCTTCTATCTGCGACTTCTTCTTCCCCTTGGCCGGCTCGTTGATGGGAAACTTAATGCGACCAGAGCCATTCTGCATCACCTTGGACATCAGCGCCGAGTATTCTGTGCTGATCGCCTCATCGGTGAAGTGGATAAGCTGGGTGAAGCCCATTGTCTGCTCATAGAAACCCACCCACTCGTCCATCTTGCCCAGCTCGACATTGCCAACTACATGATCAATCGCCACTAGACCGGTTGGACGTACCGCGCCAAACTCATCACCCTTCAGCCCAACATAGCCGGGCATGAAAGGACCACGATAGTCCCGACGTTCCACCAGCGAGTGGATCGTATCACCATACGTCGCGATAGCCGCGCGCTTAAGCACACCATAATCATCTCTGCTGGTAGCTGGCGCCAGCACACCGTGTGCGCCACGCGCCGTCGCCTCGCGATATGCCCGTTCGACATCCGCAACCTGAAGCGCAACATCCTTCACCCCATCCCCATGCAGATGAATATGCTCAGCAATAGGACCTTCCGGGCTCAGTGGCGAGGTCAATACAAAGCGAATGTTGCCCTGCTCGACCACATAGCTGATCCGATCCCGCACGCCAGTCTCCAAGCCGGCATAGGCGACGGGCTTGAATCCCCAGCCCTGGACAAAATAATAGGTCGCCTGGACAGCATTCCCCACATAAAACTCAATGTGGTCCCAATTCTGGACCGGGAAGAAGTCTTGCTCTGCCATGAAGAAAAGAACTCCTTTGTTCGGAATAAGGCCGGCAATGGCCATGACGTCGCGCCATAGCGCCGGCTGCACTCTCGGCAATTCCTCCTTTCTTATTATAATATACCGGGCAGCCTCCTCGCGCTCCCTGCCCCTTTTCTGGTCAGGCGCAACTGGCTCCGCTGCCCCATTGTGCCAGCTCCATTGTTTTGTAAAAAAGGGCATTATTCTTGCTCTTACCCTATAGGGGTGATAAGCTGCACTGATAACATGCCCGGATGACTGTTGTCCAGGCAAAGCCTATAGATATTGAAATATTGATAGTGGAGGAGAGAGAGGAATGATCGGTCATAAAGTCCGGGCACGGGGCAGACAGCGCCTGCAGGCGATTTTGAGCCCCAGAACGCTTATCACCACCATTCTCGGCATAATTGTCCTGGCAACGCTGCTGAGCCTGTCGGATATCACCAGAGTCTGGCATATTATCGAAGGATTTCCACCCCTGGTAATCCCGGCACTCTTTGCGCTCGTTCTGGTGCGCGAAATGCTGCGCTCAAGCGAGTGGCGTGTCTTCCTTAATGCCATCGGTATCCACGCCTCGCGCCGCGAAGCCTTCCTGACCCTCGCCGGCGGTGATGCCGCGCAGGTGATACCGGGGGGCCTCTACTTTCAGGACCTCCTCGTGAGCCGTGAGTTAGGCACAGGTGTTGGCCAGCCACTGGCCGCTACCACCCTCATGGTATGGATGGAGGTAACAATGGCCATGCTTGCCCTTGGCCTGTTCGGTCTGCCAGGCATTCCCGAGCTGCGACCGATCATGGCCATCTGCGGTCTTGGCTCAGTGGTTACGCTTCTGACCGTGCCCGGCAAGCTAGTTTATAGCGTGCGGATGATGGTATGCCATTGGCAGAAGCACCTGGGCCATCTAGGCCACAAGCTGCTCCAAGAGCTGGACAATTTTATCCGCGCCTTTAGCGGGCTGACCCATTGGAAGGTAATCGTCTCCGGGCTGGTGCTCTGCGCAGCCTATATGACCCTTACCACCTTTGGGTTCTATCTGGTTTGTGTCAGCCTCGGCCTGCCGGGCATAGGCATCGCTCAGGCAACAGCCGTCTACAGCCTGGTACTGGCAGTGGTTATCATCAATCCCCTGCCCTCGGATCTGGGCGTGAGTGAGCTCAGTGGCGTCGGTGGCTTCCTGGCTTTCCATGTCAACCCTGCCGACGGTCTGGCAGCAATGCTCACGTTCCGCATCCTCCTTCTCCTCAGCGAGGAACTGGTCGCCGGTGCTGCCTTTCTCCTGTTCCGCGAGGAGACATTGCGGCTCTTCCGCAACAGCGGAGCAGCAGATGTCGTTCAGGACTGAAAAGTGGTGACGCTATCCATGATCACACTGGCGATCGTCGGCCTGTCACCGGTTCCCTGGTTTCGCTGGCTGATGCTGCTCGGTGGCATCAGCTCGATGCTGGTAATGATGGTCGGGCGCACACGATTGCTCCAGTAGGTCGCGGATCAGATCTGTGCCTGGCGAAATTGGATGGATCGCCGTGGCCGCGTATCAGCATCGACATGGAAACAAAAGGTGGGCAAGAGCGCCAGGCGGGCAGCACTCGGCGGTAGCCTGCGTAGACGCGAACGCCGCTATCCAGCGGATGGTCGGCCCTTGTTTTCAGAGACCTGGTGTGCTACGTTTTCAGTACCATCATTCTCTTCCGGTTAGCGGTTTGGCACTGCCGATAGCCGTTGTTCTCTGGCTGAACGTCGGCAGCACGATAGATGAAAGGAGCATTACAATGGAGCGCAGATCGGCGGAACAGCAGGTGATGGTGACCGAGGGAACCATCCTGTGGGAACCCTCACCAGAGCGGAAGGCGCGCGCAAACATCACGCGCTACATGCGCTGGCTGCAAGAGACCAGAGGGCTCAACTTTGACTCCTACAATGCACTGTGGGAGTGGTCAGTGACCGATCTGGAGGGCTTCTGGGCGTCCATCTGGGAGTTTTTTAATGTAAAAGCCTACCAGCCCTACACGCGGGTGCTGGCCGACCGCCGCATGCCCGGCGCGCAATGGTTCACAGGGGCGACGCTCAACTATGCGGAGCATATATTAAGGAATGCAACTTCAGAGCGCCCGGCGATGATTTTCCAGTCCGAGGTGCAGCCCACAATGGTAGCCATCTCATGGGACGAATTGCGCCAGAAGGTGGCATCGGTGGCTGCTGCCCTGCGTGCGATGGGCGTACAACGCGGCGATCGCATCGTCGCCTATATCCCCAATATCCCTCAGGCGGCGATCGCTCTGCTGGCGTGCGCCAGCATCGGCGCCATCTGGTCAAGCTGCTCGCCAGATTTTGGCACGCCCAGCGTCGTTGACCGGTTCAAGCAGATCGAACCGAAGGTCCTCTTCGCGGTAGACGGGTACAGGTACAATGGCAAGGCTTTTGACCGGCGTCCCGTCGTAGCCGAACTCCAGCAGGCACTGCCCACGCTGGAGCAGACTGTGCTGGTACCCTATCTCTACCAGGAGGCCGATATAACTGGCCTGGCCAATGCCCGGACATGGGATGAGCTGTTGACCTACCACGAACCGCTCACCTTTGAGCCAGTGCCCTTCGATCATCCCCTCTGGGTCCTCTATTCATCGGGGACTACTGGTCTGCCTAAACCAATCGTCCAGGGACAGGGGGGGATCCTGCTCGAACACTTGAAGGTCCTGAGCCTCCACAACGATCTCCATCCCGATGATCGCTTCTTCTGGTTTACAACGACCGGCTGGATGATGTGGAACTACCTCGTGGGTGGTCTGCTGGTAGGGTCCACCATTCTGCTCTACGATGGCAGCCCCGGCTATCCCGATATGGGCGTGCTATGGGATTTTGCCGCCAGAACTGGCATGACCGCTTTTGGAACCAGCGCCGGCTATATCACCGCATGTATGAAGGCGGAGATCGAGCCGGGCAGGACCTACGATCTGAGTAAACTTACCGGCATCGGCTCCACGGGCTCACCGCTGTCGCCAGAAGGCTTCCAGTGGGTCTACGATCATGTCAAGCGCGATCTCTGGCTGGCTTCGGTCAGCGGTGGCACGGATATCTGCACCGGCCTGGTCGCCGGCTGCCCCATTCTGCCCGTGTATGCCGGCGAGATCCAGTGCCGTTGCCTGGGCGCCAAAGTGGAGGCATTCGACGAGCAGGGCAGACCACTCATCGATCAGGTGGGCGAACTGGTCGTCACCGAGCCGATGCCTTCCATGCCCCTGTTCTTCTGGAACGATCCCGACAACCGCCGCTACCTGGGCAGCTACTTCGAGATGTATCCCGGTGTATGGCGGCATGGCGATTGGATCAAGATCACCCCACGTGGCGGCGCCGTAATCTATGGCCGCTCCGACTCAACGATCAACCGCATGGGCGTACGCATGGGCACCAGCGAGATCTACCGGGCAGTAGAGGACATGCCGGAGGTACTGGATAGCCTGGTAATTGACCTGGAGGGTCTGGGTGGCCAGCCCTATATGCCCCTGTTCGTCGTGCTCCGGGAGGGGGTGACGCTCGACGATGCCCTCAAAGCGCGCATCAAGCAGAAGATCCGCACAACGCTATCGCCGCGCCACGTGCCCGATGATATCTTTGCCGTACCCGAGGTGCCGCGCACCCTCAACGGTAAGAAAATGGAGGTGCCGGTCAAGAAACTGTTCATGGGCATCCCGCTCGAGCGAGCGGCTAGCCCCGACTCAATGAGCAACCCGCACTCGATCGACTACTTCGTACGCCTGGCCGAAGCAATGCAGGCATCACAGCGGGGCCACGAGGGACACTGAGCATAGTTGAGCCCAAAGGCCCGCTGCCCCGGCTGTCCTTCGTGGTTCCAGCGTGAAGCAGCCATGCCCGCAGACAACAAGCTGTATGATCGGCTGGCAAGCACATAGTGGAATGGGCGGAGCTAGCTCTATGGGCTGCGTGCCCTGGTGAATCCAGGCCGGGTCGCCTGTTTCTACCATGTGCTAGTCCACCGACTAGGACTCGATCCTGCCGGCCCTTCTTGCGTCGGGACTTCACTTCTGTCGTTCTAACCGTCGCAGGCGCTTCTGCGCTCGTCAGAGCGCGTGGGAATGCGCAAACGGGGTGCCATTGGACAGGGTTGCCAGTGTCTGGACGCCCAGATCTACGCCGACAGCGGACGTGGCCCGCGAACAGGGCGGCCCCCCTCCTCTTCTACCTACACACGCACCAACCAGCGCCCGGCCTCCTCCTGACTCAGTTTCATGTCCATATTTTGAAATGGACACAGATGGCAAGAGTTCTAGCGATCATTTGCAACCCTCAGCGGCATCCGGAGCGGCCTCCAATTCCCCCTCTCCAGCTCCGCTGGAGAGGGGCCAGGGAGTGAGGCCCACCAGCCCCGTTAAGGACCAAAAATGCCCGCGCCGCTCGCCTGTGTGGCAATAGCCGTATGATCGCAGTTAATAGTATTGTTCTGCGACGGCGTGCACTTCGTCGGCTGGTTGGGATCGTATTGATCATCGCTATAGGCGATAGAGGCCAGGCCGGTTATTGGACTAGCCGCGATGCCGAAGTCATCATACAGATCCCGGTTACCTGTGCAGGTAATGCCTCCCTCGCAGACGCCACCATAATGGTTGATAGGCGAGGCGGTCACCTGTGTGAATCTACTGCCTGGTGTGGTCGCATTGAGATTCTGCGCGAAGTAGACATTCCAGGCAGCACTCATCGGATAGTCATCCGGCGGAATATTTGGATTGTAGTAGGATGTCCCGTACCACACAACATCCAGTTTGCCGGCACTGCCCGCAATGCTCCACGGCTCAATAGCAGTGTTTGCCGGACTGGTGTTGATCTGGTAGGGGCCGCTCCAAGTCTGGCCATGGTTGGTCGAGAAGCTATAGTACACATTGTGATTGTCACTATAGATCGAATACACATTGCCGGCGCGGTCAATGCTCACGTTGACAAACTGATGGCCATAGCTGACCTGCCGATTAGGATTGTCATAGACCTTGTAATCAGTGAATGACTTGCCGCCGGTGGTCGAGACAGCCATATAGACAACATGATAGCCGCAGGTGCCGGCCTCTGCGCAGAGAACATCGCCCTTGTCAATGCCCGAGAATGTCTGATAGACATCATGTGTGGTCGGGTCAATGGCCAGGTTGCCGATCTCATTGTTGTTAATGTTGTAGAGGTGATCGCGGTCAATGGCGTCGCCAAGCTGCGTGAAGGTTGCGCCCGCGTTATATGAGCAGTTCACATCGATATTAAAAGTGGCAATGTCGTGATAGCTCACGCAGACCTTTTGCGCGCCGTCGGCAGCGATCCAGGGGCGATCGTCCCCCGGTATGAGCGCACCCACCGGGTTAAGTGTGAAGGTTGCCCCGCCATTCGTTGAGGTGCTCACATCCACGTTAGCCAGTGAGAGGCTGGCCACATACACATTATACAGACCAAACTGGTTCTTGACTGGCGCTACAGCCAGATCGGTATCACCGCCACCGGGGGCAAAACCAGGATTCTCCGTCTGCGACAGGGCATTGGGCATGCCCAGATAGCTATAGTGCAGTCCGCCATCACTCGATTTCCAGGCATCGGTCCCCGCACCAAGGCCATTTTCAGAGCTGGCGTAGAAGTTGCCAGCCTCATCGGCACGGATCTGCGGCTCGGCCGCACCGTTTGTGCAGGGTGTCGTGCCGTTGGGACAGCTCTCGCTGATATATGCCGTCCCCAATTGATAATTCACAAACGTTGCACTCCCTTTCGCCGAGGCCACCACTACCGATGGCACCAGCATCAGGCTTGCTGCTGGCAAGATAGCAATGAAACCCGTAATGAAGCCCGGAATGAACCGGGTCTTCCAGATACATATAAGGTTCATAGCGCCTCCTCCTCTGAAATAATTCCCGTGAAATAATTCCCGATCCGTTCTCCTGCACCGCCACACGGCATGCTCAAAAAGGTGAAGATTATCCTACCACCCGGCCACACTAGCATGGAACGTGCCAGGCTTTCTACTGTCACAGATACCTTACTACCGGTTATGCTTGACACAAGAGCAGGCATCCTGCTACACTGAAAATAAGGAGCAAGTGCTCCGCAGAGAGCGATAGAAAAGCGCTGATAGTGCTGCCTGACTCTGTGGTATGTCCTTTCAGCGGCTCTTTGCCTTTTATTGGTCAATCGACAGTACGAGCACCGGCCGTTTCCGTCAGTTCTGGTCACACCGGCACCGATAGTCTCTACCGGTAAGGAGTCCCTAAGGAGTTCTAAGGAGTCCCCCCATGGTTCGCACCCTGGACCCCAATCTCGCAGCCGCAGTCTCTGCCACGAGCCAGCAGCCAGCCATTGCCTGTATCATTGCACGCTCGGACCCGCAATTTGCTGCCTACCAGTCCGCAACCGGCACGGAGTACCGCTCGGCAGCCTGTGTGGCCGGCGATGGCTCAATTGTGCGCGCGCACATTGCCCAGAGTGGCGGCGCCAGTCAGCCGCTCTCCGTGCAGCGCATCACCGATCCGGGTCAGGCAGCGCAGTGGACCACCTGGACGCAACTGGCCACTGGCATGAATGCCCCGGCGGGCTGTGCCGTCGCCTGGATGGCCAATGCCGTCTTCGTCATCGCCCAGCAATATGGCGGCTCCTACCCCGTGGTCTTCTGGACCAGTTCTGACTACGGCCAGACCTGGTCCGCTATGCGCCAGTTCCCCGCCATACCAGTCTCCCCCACCAACGTGCGCGGCATCGCCTCCGCCGGCAACAACGATTGCTTTATCCTCTACGATGTCAGTGGTGGCGTGCAGATCGCCTGTTCCTTCTATACGGGCACCTGGGGCATCTGGCAGCAATCAACGCTTGCGCCGCTGGCTGCCGGCGCGGGCCTGGCTGTCACCTACATCCCCACTACGCAGACCTACGATATTGCGGCCTCCGATGGGCAGATCATCAACGCCTATCGCTTCTCCACTACCTGGTCGTCGTTGCCGGTGATCGTGCCCGCCTCTGCCTCCGGCGTGCAGCACCTCTATCCCTTCCTCCTCCAGCTCAATGGCGGCTACCTGCTCTGCTACAATGAGATCGACTCCGGCGCCGTGACTTCCCTCGTCTACAGCCGGCCCCGGCTGCTCTTTTCGCGCGATTTTCAGCACTGGAGCGACGGCTACCCCCTGGGCCTCACCTGTGCGCTGGGCGCAGCCCTCCTCAACGCCATAAGCAGCCCCCCATCCGGCAACGCCGGACCTGCTCTCTATGTCGCCGGCGACCTCCAGATCTGGCGCGCTCCCCAGTACAGCATGTCCAACCCCGGCCAGTACCTGGACGTCTCGGCCCGCGTCCTCTCCTTTGTGCGCAAAGAGCGTCCCAATCAGCCGGGGGAGCTCACCCTCGAGCTGGACAACGCCGATGGTGCCCTCACCACCGCCGTTCTCAACGGACCCATCAGCCCCAATGCCACCCTCACACTCAACGAAGGCTATGTGGTCAACGGCGCACCGGATACCGCTACCACCGGCCTCTATCGCCTCGAGCAGGTTCTCCTCGTTCGCTCCCCCGACGAGTCGCTCATTCGTATCACCGCCCGTGATCCCGCCAGATGGCTCAAGTGGCAGGTCCGCACTATGCGCGCGTACACCAATCAAACCATTGGCTGGCTGCTTACCGAGATCGGCGCGCGTGCCAATCTGCCAGTTGCCCCGTTGCCCAACACCCCGCAGGTGGGCGAGATCGTCCCCAGCTTTATCGTGCCCACAGGCACCACCCTCGCGCACACGCTCAAAGAACTCTGCGCTACCTACGACCTCTACTGGCTTTACGATCCCCAGAATGGCCTCACCTTCCGCGAGCTCAATTCCGGTGATGGCGCCAGCTGGTCCTATAGCTCCGACTGGTTCGCGCTCTCTATCGGCTGGTCCGGTGATGATGACCGCGCAACTCATATCATCATCACCGGTAAGCCACTCTCGCCGACCCAGCTCTGTGCCGCCGAAAGCGTAGACTACAGCGCCTGTGCCGCCGTGAACCAGGACCGCATCATCCATGTGGCCAACCCACGCATCACTACCAACGCCGAGGCCAGTGTCAAGGCCGGCCTGATGCTCGCTGACGAGCAACGGGCCCATTCCATCTACCAGCTCACCGTTGCTGGTAACCCTGCCCTCCAGGTCCTCGATGTCGTCACGATCACCGACGGTGCTCTTGGCCTGTCCTATACCGTCCGTATCACTGATCTGCACGTCGCCTACGAAGCCAGGCGTGTTACCTACCTTATGACCTGTGCTGCGGAAGCTGTCTAGCCTCATCCCTGGCCCTTGCTCCTCCCTATGAAGAGCAGGTCAGGGATGAGGACCCAACGAAAGAGGTGCCCATGTTGCCCAATAAGCGTCCCCCCAGAAGCATACCGCCCCTTCAGGAACCTACCGATCCGCCGCCACGCAAGCCCTGTGTGTTTCCCTGCACGGATCCCATCACCCATGTCTATCGGCCGGGCCAGTGCTGGACCTGCCGGGCGCCACGCTGCATCTTCGGCGGCACACCCGCTAGACAGCGCCACCGCTTGCGCCGCGCCTTGCAGCGCACCAATGCTCAGCATCTCCTGCCGCTGCCCACCCCTCGTCCCCGCCGTGCCCCCATTGTCAGGGAGCAATCCGGTGACCGCCTTGTGAGCTGACACGTCTAGTCTCATGGTGCACCTCCCCGTGCCCGGTCGCTCGTGGGAGGACCTCCCCATTGTCCTTTTCCTCCCCGGTCGCTATCGACAGCCGGAAAGAGAAAAAGGACATGAAATAGCCCTGTAATAGGTGGTTGTACACTTTGCCCGCTAACGCCTAGATAGGAAAGCCAGCTATGAAGGGGTTGCCTAACCATCAGGTACTCACTGGCCAGACAGATTCACCATTACCAGGCGCAACCAGAAGATTTGCCCCATCTCTGCCCCTATCTACCCGCCTGCGGTCGCTCAAACTGGCCAGTCTTGCCCTGCTGCTCATCGCCTTACTCGCTGCTTGCGGCAGTGGCTCAACCACGTCAGCAAACCAGGCAAAACTCGACAGAGACCTCCAGGCCGCCCGTGCTCAAGGGATCCCTGAGCGCTTCCTGGCACCAATTGTTGCCCAGGAGCAGCAGATCGCCCATTCCGGTGGGTTTCTGGCCGATCTCACCGGATCAGCAGATGCTGCCCGCGCGCGCAGCTATCAGCTTCTCGACGCACAGCTCCACGGCGTGATTGCCCAGGCCGGCCCGCAATTGAAGGCTGGCGCCGCACAGGCCCTGCGCCAGTTCAGCAGCGCCATCCAGCGCCTGGCCAGAGATGGCTTTGTTGCCGCCAACGTTTACCAGCATCAGCTCGAACAGGCGCAAATCCTCTATCAACATGCGACCATCCCTGGCGATTATGTGCACGTGCAGCAGATAGCGAACAATGGCGTTGCCGCTATCGCTGCCCTTCGCCCGGCTTATGCTGCCCTGCAATCGCTGCGACAGCAGCAAACACTCTTCGCTGCTGCCGGCATTGATACAACGCTGCTCCAGCAGCAATACACAACTGACCTGCAACAGTTTCGCGCTGCAACCACAGCCGCGGCCTATCGGCAACTGACCGCACATATCGCGGCCCAGCAGCATGCCGCAGCACAGGCGGCCACACAGCAGATCCCCCGCCTTGGCAAAGCTCGCCTGCACACACTGAGCCAGCTTATCGCTGAAGCACAAAGTGCCGGCATCAACACCAGCACCTACACCAGCACCCTCAATACTGCCCGGCGCACGCTGGCGAAAACCACAACACTCTCGGCCTATCTGGCGCTGGCGCAACAACTCAATCAGCAGATGAGTAACCTGCAAGGCGCCCTTGCCCAGAAGCAGGCGCAAGCCGCACTGAACACCCTCCAATCGCTGATCAATTACGGCAACCAGCACAACTGGCTGGTCTACGAATACGCCTCCGACCTAAGCGACCTGCAAAGCGATCTGGCCAATGCCGCAACAACTGCCGACTACCAGGCGGTCATCGACAAAGCCAATATCCAGATCACCAACCTGCGCGCCATGCTGGCGAACTACCAGGATACAACGCCGGCTGACAGGCCGCATGTGACCGATCTGCAACTGATGCAAACCTATGGGCTCCATGGCAAAGTCATCGTTGTCTCGCTTGGCGAGCAGGTAGCACGGATGTATGACAACGGCAGGCTCGTCTACTGGTCCTACATCACGACCGGGCGGCGCCTGTTCCCCACGCCCGCCGGCCTCTGGCATGTGTTCCAGAAGCTCAGCCCGACCGTCTTTGTCTCAGGCGATCCACCAGGTTCGCCATTCTACTACGCACCAACGTATATCCACTGGGCGCTGGCGTTCCATGTGGGCGGCTATTTCCTGCATGACGCCTGGTGGCGGCTGAAGTTTGGCCCGGGCTCCAACCTGCCACACTACGATCCATCAGCCTGGAACGATGGCTCCCATGGCTGCATCAACTTCCCGATGACCCAGGCCCAGTGGCTCTACAACTGGGCCCCCCTTGGCACCCCGGTGATCGTCTATTAGCAGCCACTCCCGCTCCAGCTCTGCTGGAGCGGGACGAGCATTGCAGAGAGGGGGTGAGACCAGCACACTGGCACACGATAGCCGTTACATCAGGATGTCGTAAGGTTTGCGTAAGGCCCTTCAGGTCATCGTAAGATTGTCCCGATACCCTGTATGCTGGTGATGGCTCCGGGGGTTCAGGAGCAGCGTGTAGTGGCGGGCTTCATGGCTTCATAGTGCAAAGTCACCAGATCGATTTGGAAATAAAGGACGGGAATCACCATGACGCACTTCGTACGCACCATCCTCATGATGGCTGGCCTGATGGCCATCATCATGCTCGCCGGCTGTGGTGGCACCACCACGAGCAGCACCAGCGCCACCAGCACCCCAACCGGCACAGCCCTTATCCATACTGCCACCGTTACCGTGAATGGCAAACCAGAGACCGTGCTCACCAATGCCGCCGGCTTCACGCTCTACTACTTCAAGCCCGATACACCAACAAAGATCGCCTGCACTGGCCACTGTGCCCAGGTCTGGCCACCGCTGCTCGCTCCCTCTGGCGTGCCCACCAGCTCCCCGGCGCTGCCCGGTAAGCTCAGTGTCCTCAACGGCCCCAATGGCCGGCAAGTCCTCTACAACGGCCATCCGCTCTATCACTATTCGCATGATTCAGCTCCTGGCCAGGCCAACGGCGAGGGACTCTTCGGCAAATGGTTTGTCGCCACCCCTGACCTGGGCGCATCTACCAGCGGCAGCACCCAGAATAGCAGCTACACCGGCGGCTACTAGCACAAGTTCGGCCGACCCTGGCCCGCATAGTCCCCTGGGAGAGAGGCAAGAAGGAGCCGCCTCTCCCAGGGGAGATTTTGTGCCATATCCCATTGTCTTGTGCTGTCTGGCTCATGAGGGCGTGGGCATCTCACCTGTGCCTCGCCGATCCCTCATCTGCTCTACTCTCCGTTATCCCCGATGCCAGGGTAAAGATAAATAACGTTCTCCCATTTTTGGAAGGCTCCCACGCATTCCTGTTATAGACAGCGATAATGTTCGTATGGTATAGTAGTGCCGCTTCGATCGTACTGTGCTTGACCGGTATCCCGCTGGTAGTATCAAAATCGCCCTGACTCATGGCGATTATCGCTAGTGGTGGCTCAGGCGCAAAAGCGCTTTTGCACTACATGTCGAATTTCAGGTGAACAGCGGGAAATACTTAACGACAGGATTGCGCATCTTGCCGCGAACCTATCGCCGCAAGTGTCAGCCTTTTTCCTGGTCTGTGCTGCTGGCGACCATCTGGTGAATTCATCATGGCTGAGCGCGCATCGGCGTATCCTGGGAGCATGGGCATTCTGCCCGCACCCGCCAGGACGAAAGAGGACTATTCGGGCGCACGGGAGCGCATGTGATGTCTACCAGGCTTGAGCGCCTTGTGCTCATGGATGCCTTGATTCGTGAGGGAAGTTATCCTTCGGTCAGGACTTTCTGCGAGCGCTTCGAAGTGAGCCGTCGCACGGTGTATGACGATATCCAGTTTTTGCGCGATCGGCTGAACGCTCCATTGAAGTATAATCGTGTGCGAGGTGGCTACTTCTATACCGATCTCACCTGGGTTCTGCCCTCCTTGCTGGTCACGGAGGGGCAGTTGCTCGCCTTCTTCCTCAGCGTTGAGGTTGCCCATCGCTACCTGGGCACAAGCTTCGAGCAGCCCCTGCGCAACGCCGTTCAGCGCCTGATCAGCATGCTCCCTGCCACTGTACAGGTCACGATCAGCGAGCTGGCCAGCCATTATTCCGTCCGGACCGGCGCCGCTGCCCCCCCCCGCCAGAGACGTTGCTGGCGCTGCATCAGGCCATCGAGAATCAACACCCGGTAGAAATGGTCTACTTTACGGCTGGCCGGGGCGAGGAGAACCAGCGCATTGTCCATCCCTATCATCTCACTAATATCCGGGGGGAATGGCACCTCATCGCCTACGATCGCCTCCGCCAGGACGTGCGCCAGTTCGCACTCCCGCGCATTCGCCGCTGGCGCGTCCTGACCGGCGAGCACTTTGCGATCGATCCCCATTTTTCCCTGACCAACTACTTCGGCCAGAGTTTTTTGTTTGAACATGGCGGTGAGCCTGCTGAGGTGGTTATCCACTTTGACCCTTACCAGGCGCGCTACATTCGTGAGCGCCAGTGGCATCCGTCACAGCAGATCGAAGAGCAGCCCGATGGCAGCCTGATCTTGCACCTGACTGTAGCCGCCCTGGGCGAGGTGCAACGCTGGATTATGGGCTATGGCAGCCATGCACGTGTCCTGGCGCCGGTAGCGCTCGCACAGGCCATTGCCACCGAATTGCGCGCAGCTCTCGCAAAGTATGCGGATCTTCAGTAGACTGCAACTATTTTGCAGCGTCGTCTGCTATGCTGGTAATCAGCCCGGAGAGCTGCTTCCCCTTCCCTTAAGGGCAGAGGATAAGAGAGAAGGGAAGCAGAGCCGGGATGGAAAGTGAGCATCATCCTCCAGACCAGACTGACTACCAATAGATATAGTGATGGCAGAAAGGAAGGAGAGGCTGGGATGTTACAGTACACCGGCCATCCATTGTTTGATGTGGGCGTGGCGACTGTTACGGCGTTCGCCGGCAAACGTGATCCCGCCGCAGTCACCATCGATGACCTGGGAAAGGTCGCAGACTACATCGAAGAGAACTACACCAGGCAGCCACTCACATCGTTTTTAAACGTTTCGCTGCTCAATTCCGATTTTACCCAGCCGGCATTTAAAGATGATATGGAGCGCAAGCGTGCCTATGCCCAGCGTGTGGCCCGCAGCTTCGCGCCCAATGTTCCCGTGAGTGACGAGCTCTGCGTCTTCACAAAACAACCGGCAGTTGGTCTCCCCCTCTCGCTGAAAGAGGGGAAGGATCAATTGCCTCCTGGCAGGGCCGATCGCCGGCATATTCCCCTGATCACCGGCGCCGGCGTCATCAACTTCTCCCCAGGAGGGGACCCCGGCATCCCCGTTTCCGGACTAGCGCTGCTTTGTCTCCAGTTTTTCCCTATGGGGTGCCAGAAGTGTGGTGGCCGGCTCCTCGCTGTGCACTCGGATAACCCGGATATCATGCTCCAGTTTGCCCGGCAGGCGCTTAACCAGAATCTGCGTGCTATCTCAATGGCGCAACAGCAGGGACTCACCAAGCTGCCCGAAGCACAGCGATCGGCGCGGACGCTGCTCATTGAAACGCTCACCGCGCTCGAACAGCAGCGGCAGGATGCGTATGAGGAGGCCGAGCCCTACTCGGTCACCGCATACCATTTGACCAACAGTGGGCAATCGTCGCCGCTCGACGAAAACAGCCCCCCGCTCCAGATCTACTACCTGCCGCTGGAGATCACCGGTTTTCTGGCCACCTTGAACAGCCCGGATTACTGCGGTGCCTAGAACAAGCTGGTGCAGCGCGGCTGGGAACAGCCACGCACGAGCCGCAAACAGACAGCGCCGGCGGAGCAAACGGTGCCTAAGCGCAACTATCTATACGAGGATCTGTTCTCCCTGCCAGAGAACGCGCGCAGCTTCGTACGCATGTATCTGCTCCGTTTGCCCAGGCACACGCCTGTCCAGGAGGACCCCCGGCGTACGTACAGCCTGCGTAACGAGGTGAGCCTGGTTTCCTGGCGGATAACCGAATTGCTTTTAAGAAAGGTGATGCATGTGGACCAGCAACGAGTTGCAGAGATCCGTGACCTGGGTGATCGCCTGGCAACCTACGTCCAGACCCAGGATGATCGGCGCTTCTTTCGCAGTTTCTTCACCGAGCAGCGGCCCGACAATTTCCGGACGCTTCTTATCCGGGCAAATCTGAACCATATTCGCGCCGGCAACGAGCCGCTCATCAGGCTTGAGCCCTACCTCACCGTCTTTGAGGAGGGTAATGAGGTCATGCGTCCTGACTGGCGCTTTGCCCGCGATCTCGTGCTTATTCGCATGATCGAGCGCCTCTACGAAAACGGCTGGATTGGCCGCCATCCCGATGCGCTGCCCGAAGAACCGCGCGAAGAAGATACTGCTGTCGCAGACGGCAGAGAATAGTAGAGTGGAGGATTCTTATGGCTTTTGCAACTGGACTCATTCTTATCGATGCACCGGCATCGGCGCTCAACAATCTGGGCAATATCCCCGGTGAGCGTGAAGAGAACACCGTCGGGGTCAAGGTGATTCGCACCCGTGAAGGAATATTCCCCTATGTCTCCGCCCAGGCATTTCGCTACTGGTTGCGCACGACCGCCCAGGCGCGCGTCGAGGGATGGCAGGCAGCCCCTATTTATCGCGAAGAGAAAGTGGCCTATACCGATGGCAATCCCATCCTCTATTGGGATGATGATCTGTTCGGCTATATGCGCGCACAATCGCGCCGCACTTCCGCCCGCGACCAGCGCGCCGCCGATACCTCACGCGCCGGCGAAACAGAAACAAGCGATGCCATCACCCGCGCTGCCCCGTTTCGCATGAGCACCCTGGTCTCCATTGCTCCTGCTCCGCCCACTAATGACTTCGGTGTCATGTCGCGTCACGAGGGCAATCCCGTGCCCCATGAGCACCAGTTCTATCGCGCCACCTTGAAAGGTCTCTTCTCGCTCGACCTCCACGCCTGTGGAACATTCTCCTATCGCAATAAGGCTGGCTTTCGCCACCTTGACGAGGTGCGCACCAAGATGGCGCAAGAAAGAAATCTCCAGCACCTGGAGGACGAGAAGGCTTACCGGCTCTCATTCGCTGAGCGGGTGCAGCGCGTGCAGGGCCTTTTTGAGGCCATGGCCTGCCTGGAAGGTGGCGCCAAGCAAGCGCTCCACTATACTGATGTTGCGCCGGCGTTCTGCATCCAGGCGATTACGCGCGGCGGCAATCATATCTTTGGCCACGTGGTGACCGCGAACGCCAAAGGCCAGCCCGAAATCAAGCTTGAGGCGTTGCGCGAGGCCCTGACAACCATGGGCGACGAGATCCTCTCACCGGTCTACGTTGGCTGGGTCCGTGGCTATCTCGACGACGAGCGGGCGAAGTTTGAGCAGTTTGCCGCCGATTTCTCCGCGCGTCCCATCCTGATCGCTCACCCGCGCGAGACCTATCGCGCGCTCGTTGCCGATCTCGCTCGCCCGGAGAATGCGTTCTGGCTGGCATAGGAGGACAGCATGCAGGTTCTCAAGGTGGTTGCGGAGGGACTGACCACATCCTTCCGCCACCCTCATTTCATGCAAGGCATCCAGCCAACGTTTCGTCTGCCACCGCCCGCGACCATCTATGGGCACCTCTGCAGCGCCATCGGCGATGTGGTCCCACCAGACGGCCTGGCATTTGCCTATCATTTCACCAGCCTGGTGGGATTCAGCGATATCGAGCACACCCATATAGTGTCTGCCTCAGGTGGCCGGCTCGAAGGAACCACGCTCCCCAAAGCGCTGGAGGGATCAATACAGCCATTCAAACGCAGCTTGCTCTTCCAGCCACGCTTGGTGCTCTACGTCAACCGCCCGGAGTGGGTTGATACCTTTCGCAGCCCGCGCTATGCCGTGGTGCTGGGACGTTCCCAGGATCTCTTCACTTATACCACCGTCGAGACAGTTGAGCTCCAGCAGGCGGAGCGTGCCTACTTCGAGCACACGCTGCTACCCTATGCTATGGCTGCCCGCATCCGCCGGGGCATCGTCGAGCTGATGCCCCGCTATCTCGATTATGCGCGTAACCGCCAGCCAACCTTTGCGCGCTATCTCCTGCTGGAGCATCGGGTGCATAGCGATAGCGAAGAGTTCTTGCGCTTCGATTCGGACCCACCCCCGATCTATTGGATTGACCCGACCTCACCGCCTGACAGAGGCGCGCATCTTGGCCTGATCTTCCATACGTTTACCGGAGAAGAGTATCAATCCCTCGCGCTGGCCCCACTGGCTGGATGATATCTGGGCCAAGAGCCCCTACGCCGGCGAAACTGTGGGCGAGAGCCTCGCCCGCCATACCTGGAACGTGCTGGCACGCCTGGCCGATCTCGCCCGCGTGCGCCCCGATCTGACCCGGCTGCTGGCGGCGCCCGATCTCTGGCACTGCCTCTTCTGGGCCTGTCTCCTGCACGACTTCGGCAAGGCTGCCAGCGGCTTCCAGCAGATGCTCCGCGGCGGCGAGCGCTGGCCACATCGGCACGAGGTGCTCTCCCTGGCTTTCCTCAGCTGGATTGCGCCTGCGCTCGCCGAAACAGAGCGCCGCTGGATCCTGGCAGCGATCGTCTCGCACCATCGTGACGCAGACGAGATTGCCCAGAAGTATAACGATCTCGCCGACCCCGACCCCCTCATTGGCCTCCTTGCCCAGCTTGATGAGCAGACCGTACGTGGCCTGTGGCGCTGGCTTCATGAATGCGTGACTGAATGGATTCAGGCTTTAGATCTGGAAGCATTCGCCGTTCGCCCCCTGCCGCTGGTTGCGGAAGCATCTGCGGTGCAGATGGTCTGTGCTGAGGGTGCCCGCCGCACGCGGGAATGGTTGAGAACCTACCGGCGCTTCGTAAAGAAGCTCCAATCGCCGCTGGATCAGCACGTCGTCGCCACACTGGTCATGCTCCGCGGCCTGACCACCACCGCCGATCATGCCGCATCGGCACACCTTGACCGCGTACCGGCAGGGGTCGCGAGTTCATGGGAGATCCTGGCCCGCAGTGCGCTCGGATCACAGAACCCCGCCGCCGATATCTACCAGCACCAGCGCGAGAGTGCTGCATGGTGCAAAAACTCAGCCATGCTCGCCGCGCCAACCGGCAGTGGCAAAACCGAAGCGGCCCTCTTCTGGGCCGTGGGCGATGGCACAATTGCTGTGCCACGCATCTTCTATGCGCTGCCCTACCAGGCCAGCATGAACGCCATGTACGATCGCCTCCGCGCGGCGCGCTATTTCGGGCCAGCGCAGGTGGGACTCCAGCATGGGCGCGCCTTGCAGGCGCTCTATCAGCGGCTGGTGGATAGCGAAGCTGGCCCCAAAGCCGCCTTAAAACAGGCCGAATGGCAGCACAATCTGACCACTCTGCATGCCTGCCCCGTAAAGGTTTTCAGCCCCTATCAGATGCTCAAGGCAGTCTATCAGATCAGAGGCTTCGAGGGGATGCTCGCCGATTATACACAGGCGGCCTTTATCTTCGATGAGATCCACGCCTATGAGCCAGCGCGACTGGCAGCGATTCTCAGCATGATCCGACACCTCCGTGAACATTATGGCGCACGCTTTTTCGTCATGTCAGCAACCTTCCCGCGCATCATCGAGAACCTCCTGGCCGATGCCCTGGGCACGCAGGCGCTCATCATGGCCGAGCGGGCGCTCTTCAAGCAATTCCAGCGACATCGCCTGCTGCTCCTGAATGGCGACCTCCTGACGGACGGGATCAGCCGCATTGTGCACGACGTACGGCAGGGAAAGGCCGTTCTGGTCTGCTGTAATACGGTGCGCCGTGCTCAGGAGGTGCGATCTGCCCTTCTCCGCCTGCTCCCTGCTCAGCAGGTAGAACTGATCCATAGCCGCTATACGCTAGAAGATCGTCTCGCCCATGAGGAATCCATCCGTGCTCACTGTGAGATAGGCAGAGAGCCCGCCTCCTTGGCTCTGGTAGCCACTCAGGTTGTTGAGGTAAGCCTGAATCTCGACCTGGATACCATTTACACCGACCCGGCGCCACTGGATGCGCTCATTCAGCGCTTTGGACGTGTGAACCGTGCTCGTAAGAAGGGTATCGTACCGGTACATGTCTTCCGCCAGCCCGACAATGGGCAATATGTCTACGAGGCAGCGGTGGTGCAAAAGACTCTGGCAGTCCTTGAAGCGCATGCCGGAGACGATATCGACGAAGCCAGCATTGGTGATTGGTTGAACGAGGTCTACGCCGAATCGGCCATCTCTGAGACCTGGATGGCAACATACTGCCGGCATGCGGATACGGCTCAGAGACTGCTGCGCGACCTGCGCCCCTTTAACTCCAGCCCGCAGCGTGAGGCGGAATTTGAGCAGCTCTTCGATAGCGTCGAAGTGCTGCCCTATTGCTTCGAGCAGCGTTACCGCGCGTACCTAGCCAACGATCAATTCCTTGAAGCATCGCGCCTGTTCGTGAGCATCAGTCGGCGTAAGTATGTTCAGCTCTTGAAACAGGGCAGGATCCAGCGGTTAGAGCACGACCGCAACAAATGCTGGCTGGTCATGTTGCCCTATCATCACGACCTTGGTTTGCTGTTCGCCGATTTGCCTGACGCTACGCCCGATTTTGATTAAGGAGACGCCATAATTCGGACATTCCCTGACCGAATTTCCGGTATGCTGGAAAAAAAAGACGTGCCGATTGGCAAAGGAGATCGCCGCGATGCCCATCAGCGACGCCGCAACCAAGATGGATCGCCTGGTCCAGCTCCAGCAGTTATTTCTGAATCATCCCGGCCGATCCATGACAACAGCTGAAATCGCTCAAGAACTGGGCGTTTCACCGCGCCAGGCGCGCCGCTATCTGGGAGAGCTCGACCGCTCTGGGCGCCTGCCGCTGGTGAAAGAGGGCTGGCGCTGGCGCCTGATGGAAGGTGGGCGGGTCAACCTGCTCGCAGTGCAGCTCGATCTGGCGCAGGGCGCCGCGCTTTACATTGCCGCACGCCTCCTCGCCCAGCAGGTGGATGAGCCTAACCGTCATGTGGTGGCTGCGCTCACCAAACTCGTCGCGGCGCTGCCTCCCTATTTGCGCCTGATGCTCGACCGCGTGGTGCACGGCCTGCATGCCCTCCCGCGCGATCCAGCAACGGATATCTCCGAACGCTTTGGCGCGATCGCCTATGGCTGGGCCTTGCGGCGCATCGTGCGCGTACGCTATGCGCCACCGCATAAGCGCCCCTTTACCGCCCGCTTTGCCCCCTATCTCTTGGAGCCATCGGGCTGGGGCCGCACGATCTACGCTCTTGGCCATAGCAACCCGCCTGACGCTTTGCGTACGTTCAAGCTGGAGCGTATCGAGATGGCCGAGCTCACCGATGAGCCCTTTGCCATACCACCAGACTTCGATGGCTTGGCGCTGCTCAGACGCGCCTGGGGCGTGATGTATGGCGAAGGCGATCCAGTAACCGTGCGGCTGCGCTTCCACTCCCAGGTTGCCCGGCGCGTCAAAGAGACCGTCTGGCATCCCTCGCAGCGCATCGAAGACACACCCGAGGGCTGCATCTGGACAGCGGAGATCGGCGACCTGATCGAGATCCTGCCCTGGATTCGGGGCTGGGGCAGCGATTGCGAGGTGCTGGAACCCCCGGAACTGCGCAATCAGATAGCCGGCGAAGTGCAACGCATGGCCCGCCTGTACGGCATTGCCGACAGGGGCACGACGTCGCTCGATGCCGATCTGCTGGGAAAATTATTTGGTAAGTGAGAGAGAGGCAAGGACCATGAGTCAACCATGGCGGCCACGACCGTTTCAGCAGCGTGTTGCCACCTTCGTGTTACAAGGAAAAAATGTGATCGTTCAGGCGCCCACCGGCTCCGGCAAGACTGATGCTGCCCTGGCCCCGTTCTTCCAGAACCTGGCTGATGACGGGGCTGCCTTGCCGCGCACCTGCCGCTATGCAGTGCCCATGCGCGTGCTGACCGAGCAGTTCTATGATAAGTACCGCAGCTATGCCGAAAGGCTCGACCAGCTCAGAGGGACGCGCCTGTTACGCACATATCACCCCCTCGATTGCCAGGCTATTACCCAGCAGACTGGCGATACCAGTGACGACCCCCGATTCGAAGGCGCTCTCACCTTCTGCACCATCGATCAGTTGCTGGCAAGCTTCATCGGCCAGCCATATAGTATCGGTCAGAGCCAGGCCAATCTGAATGTGGCCGCAGTCGCCGGCTCGTATCTCGTGCTGGATGAGTTTCACCTCTATCCGTTGCAAAAGGATGGGCAGAGCATCTGGGGCGCCCGCACAACTGCCATCGCCATGCTGCGCCTGCTCAAAGGACTCAGCCCCTTTGTGCTGATGACCGCGACCTTCTCAACCGATCTGCTGGGCCAGCTCAAAGAGCTACTCGATGCCGAAGTTGAGAACCTGCGCGACGAGCAAGGCAACTGGCGCGCTGCTGAGCTGGCCACGTTGGTAAATAACCGCGAACGCCGCTGGCGACTCTCACCCGATTACCTGACGGCTGAAGCCGTATTGGCGGCACATCCGAATTGTGGCGCTTCGCTCGTCATCTGCAACACCGTAGCACGCGCCCAGCGCCTTTATCGCGACCTGCGGGCGCGTGTGGGCACTGGTGGCCCGGCGCTCCATCTGTTGCACGCGCGCTTCACGCCTGAGGACCGTCGGGCCAAGAGCGAAAAGCTCGGTCAGTGGCTGGGCCCTGCTGCATGGCAGGATGGCGCGCTGGTCAACGCCGCGATCGGGGAGCGCGGCGTGATCGTGGTGGCAACGCAAGTCGTCGAGGTCGGACTGGATATCTCGGTCGATGTCCTGCACACCGAGATCGCCCCGGCCAATAGTCTGGTCCAGCGCGCCGGGCGCTGCGCGCGCTTTGCCGGGCAACGTGGCCTGGTATATGTCTACCCGCTTGCACCCAGAGACAATGGCACACCGGCCAGTACCCTGCCCTATCGCCACGAACTTTGCGAGAGCACCTGCCAGGCGCTGGCCAATCTGCATGCTGGATCCGGTGACGTGCTGGATTTTATCGGCGAGCAGCAACTCATCGACGCAGTGCATACCCCTGAAGACCGCCAGATGCTGGAACAGTTCAGTATCCAGGAAGAGGCAATCCGCCGGAAGATATTTGCCGCTATGGGCGGAATAGGCGGCTCGCACCGAAGTGATCTCATCCGCGAAAACCTCGACATCCCGGTGATGATCCACCATGACCCGGATAACGCCGTGAAGAGCAATCCCTGGGAATGGGTGGCGTTCTCCATAAACCCCTTTTCCCTGGCCAGCCGGTTGCGAGCACTGCAAGATCGCGGCGCAGTGCTCGGGCTGAGCTGGACCCTGAAACGGCCCGAGCTGGGCGTGGACAACGATCCTGGTCAGCGCGACGCCGATGCCCAGTGGCGAATACCCTGCACCTGGCGCCCGGTGGAGAACACGGCCATGCTCACCAGCGCCATCCGTCTCTGCCTCCCGCCCCAACTGGCGACATACGATAGCGAACTGGGCTTTCGACTGCTGGTCGATGAAGATGCTGGCGAACCGCACTCTCTATGGGAAAGCCAGCGTATCACGCACACCTACAGGAAGCATGAGCCCAACGACTCCTGGCGCCAAGGCTACGTCGAACATATCGATGGTCTGGCGCGTGCCTATGAGTGGTCGGTACACGCTGATCTGGCTTGGCTGGCGCGCGTGCTCGAAGAGCGGCTCAGCATGACACCCGGATCGGTGGACAACGGCATCCGGCTGGCACTGGCCCTGCATGACCTGGGCAAACTGACCGTAAACTGGCAGAAGTGGGCTCACGCCTGGCAACAGCAGGTCTATGTGGCCTTCCCCGATCAAGCCTTGCCCGACTGTCCCAGTGAGCTGCTCGCCAAGACCGATTTTGACGGCTCGCCGCAGCAGCGCGACTTGCAGCGCAAGCTCGCGATCCCTCGCCCCTGGCATGCCTGCGAAGGCGTCAAATTGGGCATGGAATTCATCGGACAGGTGCTCAGGGGCCAGCCCCACCTCGGGCGTACCGTACTGACGGCTATCGCCCGCCACCACAACGCCGATGCCCGCACCTATCGCCGGGCACGCCTGGCAGACGCTGAGAAGGTTCGTGCAGAGATCGAGCAAGCCCTCAAACGGTGTGGAGTCAGACTGCCGCCGGGCACGACGCTCAACCAGATCAGGGACGACACCGGACCCACTGACAGCCAGGGCAAAGAGTTACCAGATCGCCTGCTGGTCAACGCCGACAGATATGATGGTACTGATGAGTTCACCGATCTCGTCTGGCTCAGCTACCTGGTCACGCGCGCGCTGCGCCTGTGTGACCAGCGGGCAGGGAAAAAACTTGGCTAAAAAAGGCATGCCACGAACCCGCGAACCGGGCAAGGGGCATGCCCATTATCCCGTGCGGTGGGACCTCGCCCCACCACACCAGGAGGCACAACATGGTTACATTCTATGTCAACCAGAGTACCGGCACCGGCGCCGACGCCCTTGAAGCCTATGGCCTGGCCCGGCTCCTTGAAGCCCTGATGGCGGCGGGCGGGCACCAGCCCACGATCACCATCCGCAACACCGGTGGCTCCTATGAAATCATTACCGACGACCAGGCCGTGGAAGCCGCGCTGGCGCGCGACCAGCGCGTTCAGCCACTGCGCGCCCTCCGCGCTGGCCCTAAGGACGATACCGACGGCTGTGCCGACCCTTTTAACCTGGACGAGATGCGCAAACGCAACCAGTGCTATACCGCAGCACGGCAACAGCTTGACAAAAAGCTACGTGGTCGCCAGGCGCGACTCGAGAAATATCCCGAACTGGAGCAGTTGCGGGATCTGGAGCCGCCTACCGAGTTTGCGGGATACTCGGCGATCAACGATATGAAACCGAGCCCGCGCCCCGGGTTCAACGAGCTGGTGCGCCGCTGGGATGCCCTGGATACTGCTGCCCAGGCACACCTGATTCGCCTGCTCCTGGACTACTACGCTTCCCCGGACCAGGATCAGGACACCCTAGTTACAGGATGGCAAACCATCGTCCGCAAGCATGGGCTCGATGCGGAGCTGAAGAGGAGACTGCTTCAGATCGTCAATCCCAGCTCTGGCAAAGGCGGCAATAACCCGAAAGCCGATAATATTCGCATCGGCAACCTAAAAGGACCCTGGATGCGCGAGTATCTCAAGTTCCTGGGCTTTTTCGTGGCCGCCGCGCCGTTGACCGTCAAAGGCTCCAAAGACCGCAAAATTTATGTGCTGATACCACGCGACGTTGCGTTATCTGTCGTCGCCAGACTGATGAGAGACTACCGCAATACGCTCTGGTCGAGCACAGCAGTGAAGATGGACGTGCTGGGCGCGCTGCAGCTGGCGCGCATCTACCTGAGGCGGCGCATGCAGGCGCTGGAGACCCCGGACGATGCTGAGGCCTATTTCACCACCGCAACACCCTTGAGCGAGCTGGTCGATGGCCTCAGCGTCGCCTTCTACAAAGATCTGGGGAACGCCGCCGCCACCATGCATCTTGCCGACCTCTTCGCCCCCGACTGGTTGCCCCCAACGACAACACTGGCGGATGCGCAGCGCGGGCTGGCGCTCGTCGATGAGCACATCCATGTGATCCAGAGCATTCGCACCCCCAAAGGTGACGAGGGCGGTGAGGAGTACGTGCTATTGCGCACCTACCGCGATTTCCTCTCCGGGCGCGACCTCAACCGCTTCTGGGACTTCACCGCACACTATAGTGGCTATCTCATGCACAAGCGCGAGGCAGAACCACGCTTTGGCGCCCCGCAACTTTCACTACAGGGATTGGAGGACATCGTGATCAAAACCCAGCCCAAACTCGCTGACCTGTTTACCCCATCGTTCCGCAATGTGGCTGCGGCCATCCGCAACGCCACTGTTCGTCCCCAGCTTGAGGAGGCGCGTGAGGGCAAGACGCGCTATGAGATTCGCTACGGCCTGGGCCAGCAGCTCGTGCGCAAAGCGTACGACGCTCGCGAGTTTGCCGCCGCCCTGCTCGATTTTATCCACGAGTACAATGCCGAAACAGTGCGCGAAGAAGAGAAGCTCACCATCAGTGATCCCCATATGCTCACACCAGCGGAGCGTCGGCAATATCATTTGCGCCCCCGCGTGAGCGAAGAAGACATCCAGAATGTACTCGCGCTCATTGACACATTTGGCCCAGCGCTGGTCGCCAACGCCCTGGTCGCCTGTGGCTACGCCAAAACCGGTGCTCCTGCCCCCAGTGAGCCATCAGTAGACGAGGAAGAGCCCGCTGGCACTGCTGACGACACCGCTGTGGAAACAGAAGGATCGGAAGCCGAGTAGCAGATCGGCAAGCTAGCACATAAAGAAGGAGAAATGAACATGGCTCAACAGTTGACATCGGTCTCAGTTGCTGCACGGCTCACCCTGGATATGCACTCGCTGAACAACGAGGGTGGCGAGGGCAACCAGATTGCCACCCGCATGGTAGACATCGTTGGCGACGATGGACGCCTGCACAACGTCAATGCCATCTCCGGCGACATGCTCAAGCATATCCTCGCCGAGCATCTCTTCCACCTGGCCCGCGAGACAGGCGTGCCGCTCTGCGCCGGCTGCGCACGCTTTGATGCCAACCGCGCGAACGCCGATGCAGAGTTTACCGAAATGATTAAAGCGCTGACCGATGGCGACGTGGTCAGCCGGCTGATCGAACGTTGTGTGCAGGATGATGCGCTGGGCATCCTTATCACCGTGGGCGGTCGTTCTGTTCCTCGCAAGGCGATTGTCGAGTTCGGTTGGGTCATCGGTATCCCCGAAATAACCCGCACAGATAGCTACTTCCATGTCAAGTACGCGACCGAGCGCGGCCAGGCAGAACGCGAGGCTGCGCGGGCCGCCCAGGAGGCCACCGGCAGCAACCTGGGCCAGGCGATTTTCCATCGCCCGGCCTCCAGTGGTGTCTATGCCCTGGTAGCTCATCTGGAACTCAGCCGCATCGGCTACAACGATATCACGCAAAGCTACGTGATTGACGAGGATCAGCGCCGCCAGCGTGGCCGCCTCGTGTTAACCAGCCTGCTGCACACCTTTGTTGAGCTCAACGGTGCCATGCGCTCCTCACAGTTGCCCCACCTCGTCGCCGTCGAGGGCATCGTCACCACCAGTGAGGCAGCGATCCCGGCGCCCCTGATCAGCCCGCTTGCCGGCAGCAGCAATGAGGACCATGATTATCGCCAACAGACTCAGCAGATTGTGAGTAAGCTCGACACCGGTGGCCACCTCCAGGCGCACATCTTCGACTCACTGGCACAGTTCAGCGCGGTCATGCGCGCCCTCATTGATGAAGGCGTGCCGGCGAATGTCCTGGCGCACTAGCCTCACCCCCCGGCTCCCTCGCCACTCTGTGGCGAGGGAGCGTTTAAGGAAGGAGGACCATCCCATGTGGACAATCGCGCGCTACTTGCCGGTCGGGCTGTTTTCCTTGCGCGTCTCGATGGCCACCACCTCCGGCGGCAAGACACTTCTCGTGCCAACGCCCTACAGCCTTAAGATGGCGTTGCTCGACGCTGCCATCCGCACACGGGGGCTCGCAGAGGGTGAACACCTCTGGCCGGTGTTGCGCGACCTGCGCGTCGCCATTGCTGTGCCTGATCAGGTGGTGGTCATCCACGGCTTCAGTAAGATACGTAAGCCCATCCGTCTGCCCGGTAAGAATGAAGTCGAACAGGCCATCGCCAGAGCACGCGAAACCGGCAACTACCCTTACCAGGCGACGATCGCCTATCGCGAGTTTGTGCAATTCGCTGGCACGCTAGGCATCGCCCTGAGCACGCCCAATGGTGCACCGCCAGCCGCGCCACTGGCTGAACTGTTGATGACTGTGAACTACCTGGGCAAGCGCGGAGGATTCGTCCAGCTAGCCGGGCCGGTAGAGACACACGAGACATTGCCAGATGGCTTCGTAGAGGTCAATGCGCCGACGACCGCAACCTTCCCGGTCGCCGGCACCATGCAGATGCTTGATGACTGTGCCCCCACGCTGACCTTCGCGCAGGCCAATGTGTATAGTGGCGAACGCATAACGCTCGGCAAGGAGCGCATCCTGCGCCACGTCGTGCTCCCCTTACGGCTCGAGCGAAGCAGCCGGGCGTATCAGCTCTATGAGCGCGTATAACAGGAGGCCTGACGTACAGCCTCCCCACTCCCCCGCTCCAGCGAAGCTGGAGCGGGGGAGTGGGGAGGTCCATGACATTGTGGCCAGGATCACGAGGTAGGTTAGGTGACCATCATGTGGAATCTTGAGACGCACATCATGGAATTCCGACTCCGCGCCATAACGCCGCTGGTGCTGGACCAGCACCCGGGCAGCGCCCTGCGGGGCGCACTCTTCAACGCCCTGCTGGCGCGCTTCTGTGTCAATCGCTCGGCGCCTACCTGTGCCGTATGTCCACTTAATCAAACCTGCCCGGTCAGCGCACTCATCGCCCCCCTGCGCGATGAAGCCCCACGTGGCCGCGATATCCCCCGCCCGTTCGTCATCCGACCGCCGCGTGGCGAGCACCGCACCTTCGCCCCGGGCGACACCGTACGCTTTGGCCTCAACCTCTTCGGCCATGCCGCCACCCTCTTCCCCTATATCGTGCTATCCGTGCACACGATGGAGAGCATGGGTGTTGGTCGCCCGCTTCCTGAGCTGCAGGGACGGCGCGGGCAGTTTCGTGTCGAAGCCATCGAAGCGCTGGGGATCAACCAGGGCGATATCACTGAGCGTGTCACCTTGTACACCGCCGGCGTCCCGATCGCACGCCAGCCGCATCTGGCCTACAGCGCCGCGCAGGTCGCCGCACGGGCAGCAAAGCTGCCCACCAGCCACCTCCGCCTGTACCTGCTCAGCCCGCTCCACCTGACCGCACAGGGCCGACCACTGGATCGATTCGACTTCCCCGTACTTATCGCGCGCCTGGTTGAGCGCATGGATGCGCTTCAGCGCGAGTACGGTGCACCGGACGGCACGACCAGCACTGCCGAGCAGCGTGCCGCCTGGCAGGGGGCCGCGCGCGCCGTCCGTGTTGTGTGCGACGAGACCCACTGGATCACCGCCCACAGTCATTCGCGCCGCACCGGCGATACCGTCGCCGTAAGTGGCCTGGTCGGTTTCGTCGAACTTGTCGGCGATCTGACCGAGCTACGGGAACTACTGGTGTGGGGCGAGTTAGTGCATGTTGGCAAGAATGCCGTGAAAGGAAATGGATGGTATCAAGTTGATGGGGTAAATGAGCTCTGAACCACAAAGGACACGACAGAGGACTGTACCCCCGGAACGCTGGAAAAGCGCCAGGGCAAAAAGACTGATAGCAGGGTACAGCGCCATAGCACCATTGTCGCCTATATTCATGCACTGGCCTGGTCGGCACTACCATACAAATTTGCTGAGTGGCCCGCAGCAAGTTCGCAGGGGCCTTCGTGGTTCAAGCCCTATCCTGTCCCCAGCAAAGAAAGGCAGGTGATCATGGACCTGATCGTCGAAGGGCGTGGTGTCTTCATTAGCAAGCACCAGGGACGACTGCGTGTGACCCAGGATGGTAAAGTACTTACAGAAGCGCCGCTTATCCACCTGGAGCATATTCTCATCGTGGATACCGGCGTGGCGCTTTCCAGCGATGTGGTGCAGGCTTGCGCCGAAGAAGGTATCCCCATCCACTTTGTGAGCGGCACTGGCCGCCCCCTCGCCGGCATCTACTCCGCCGGCCTTACCGGCACCGTGCTGACACGGCGCGCTCAGCTCGGCGCCTATACCAGCCCACGGGGCCTCAGCCTGGCCATTGCCCTGATCCGTGGCAAGCTCGAAAACCAGAGCAACCTGCTCCGCTACATCGGCAAATATCGCAAAACCACTGATGAGGCGCTGCACGAAGAACTGATGCTGGTGGCCAGCGAGATCCGCGACCATCTCGCCGAACTGGAACACCTGACCGGCGGAACCGTCGATGAACGACGCGAGCAACTGCTCTCCGTAGAGGGACGCGCTGCCCAGCGCTACTGGGCTGCCATTGCCTGCCTTATCCCGGCAGAGCTGGCCTGGCCCAGACGCGAAACCCAGGGCGCGCACGATCCCTTCAACATCGCGCTCAACTATGGCTATGGTATCCTTTATGCCCAGGTTGAACAGGCGCTCATCCTGGCCGGCTTAGATCCCTATGGCGGCTTCCTCCACGCCGATCGACCCGGCAAACCGAGCCTGGTGCTCGACCTCATCGAGACCTTCCGCCAGACCGTCGTCGATCGCACGGTGATCGGGCTGGTCAATAAAGGCTTCGCGATCACGCGCGATGAGCTGGGACTGCTCGATCAGACAACCAAACGCCGGCTCGCCGAAAAGGTGCTGGAACGGCTGGAGAGCACCGAGCCGTTCGAGGGCAAACGGCAGCCGCTGCGCATCATCCTGCAAACACAGGCGCGCCAGATCGCCACATTTCTGCGCGGCGACCGCGAAGAGTTCAAAGCGTTCGTTGCCCCCTGGTGAGCAACACCGTACCCGAGCAGAGAACAGGGTCTGGAGCCACAGCAGCGCCGCCTGGCCCGCTGTGGCTCCAGACCTCACCCTCTTTCATCGGGTCCAGAAAAGATGCAGCGGAAAGGTATAGAACGATGCGTTGCCTGGTCATCTACGATATCACCGATGATAAGGCGCGGAACAAGATAGCTGATGCCTGCCTGGATTATGGCCTCGAACGCATCCAGTACAGCGCATTCGCCGGCAAACTGGGCTCGACCCATCAGCGCGAACTGGAGCGTAAGATTCGCCGGCTGCTCCCCAGAACAGACGCCAAAGTACGTATCCTGACCCTGGACGAGCGAACCTGGGAACAGCAGCGCATCATCGAGCGCGCCAGCTCAACAGCTGCAGAAGCGCCTGATCCCAAAGGAGATAGATAATGGTGCAATCATCAAAACGTGAACCGTGGTCTCCTTCGTAGCGCAAATCCCTGCCCATCCTGTCCCTGAAGTACTCTCCGGAAAGCTGAGGTACCGCCACAGTGAGACTGCTCGAAGTAACTGACCTGAAGCAGTATGCCTACTGCCCACGGATCCCGTTCTACTACTACTGTCTGCCGGCGATCCGACCAACGACTTATGCCATGGCTGACGGCGCTGCCTGCCATCGCGAAGAGGCCCATCGAGAGGAGCGGCGCAGCCTCCGTACCTATGGGCTCCGCGAAGGTGAACGCGTCTTCGATGTCTGGCTGCGCTCCGAACGGCTGGGCCTGACCGGACGGCTGGACATGGCCGTGCGTATTACCGACCCGGATGGTCGCCTGCGCGAAGCCATTGTCATTGACTACAAAGCCTCTTTGGAACCAGTACGATCAAACATTCGCCTGCAACTGGCAGCCTACGCACTCCTCCTTGAAGAGGCCTGGCAGGTGCCGGTGCACCGGGCGTTTCTCTACCACATCCCTGACCGGCGCGCTGAAGCGATCGCCCTGACCCCAGCGCTACGTCATCGTGTCACCGAAACCGTCGCGACTATCAATGCCATGATCAGGTTTGAGCGGCTCCCGCCGCCAGACAAACGTAGCCGCTGCATCGCCTGCGAGTTCCGCCGCTTCTGTAACGACGCCGTGTGAAATAATAACAGCGGTGATGCTCCATTAAGCAGAGAGACTGCATGAATAAGCAGACAGATACCAGAAAGCAAACATTGCGCATTGCCTGTATCGGATCACGCGAGGTGCCATCAGAGATAGCGGCCGCCTGCCGTGAAATTGGCGCTCGCCTGGTACGTGCCGGCTACCAGATCATCACCGGAGCGCCGCCAGGAATTCCCGGCGAGCATGACTGGGCCGGCTGGGCCGATGCCGCTTTCGCTACCGGCGCGTGGTATGTCCGCCCACAGGCCCTGGTAGTCTGCCTCCCCTGGCATCATTTCCCCCATGGCAACGCCGGCCCGCCAGCAGATGTAACCGTCCAGTACGTAGAAGAGCACCCCGAATGGATTGCTGCCGCACAGACCTGCTGGGATACCACACCAGCCGGTAAAGAGCGCCCATGGCGCACACTGCCACGCACGACCCGCCTGCGCCAGGCGCGCAACGCCGGCATTGTCCTCCAGGCAAAGCTCGTGCTGGCCTGGCCCAACGAGCTATCCACCGGCACACGCTTTGCCATGGACCTGGCCGCGGCACGCCGCACGCCCCTGATCGATCTGACCCGCGCAGACTGGCGCGTGGTCCTCACAGCACTGGAGGATCGCGCCAGATAGATCCCGGTTTGTCCGCCCAGCGGACTCTTTCGCCTTTTATCGTTCGTGAGCTTCCTATGAAATAGCGCCAGGCTGCCCGGTGCACAGGTGTTGACAGCCCGCGCTGGCCGCACTACAATGCACACCTGAGCATAGCTTCTGACATCCCCCGGTCAGGCCTGCCTGCATGATGCCGGCGGAGCGATGTGGGGGCACAGCAGATAAGCGAGGGACAAGATGAGCAGCATGATCCTGCTTGGGACGGGAACCTGCCAGATCCAGCTCGAACATCGCGCATCCAGCGTGCTCATCGAGCTGGATGGCGACTACGTGCTGTTCGATTGCGGGCATGGTGTGCTCCAGCGGCTGCTGGAGGCAGGCATCCGGCACCATGAGATCAACCACATTGTCCTCTCACACTTCCATCCCGACCACGTTTCCGACCTGATCCCCTTACTCCACGCGGGGGCCTGGTCGCAGCGTGACCCACGCACCACTGACCTGCACATCTATGGGCCGCCAGGGGTTCAGCAACTCATCGCCGGATTCCAGCAGCTTTTTGGACCCGATAGCTTGCAGCGACCCTGGTATCAGGTGCTCATTCATGAGGTGGCCGGCGAACAGATACAGATTGGATCCCATCGCTTCGATTTCATCAGCCTGCCGCCAGCAGGAAATCATGGCCTGCGCTTTGTCTGGCGCGGCAACACCTATGCGCTCACCGGCGACTCCCACTTCCACGATGCAGAGATAGCGTTCCTGCGGGACGTTGACCTCGCCGTCATCGACGCCGGCCATATCGCAGATGCTGAGATCGTGCAACTCGCCGTGGCATCCCAGGCAAAGACCATCGTCTGTTCGCACCTCTACCGGGAGATCAATGCCCGGCAATTGCAGGAACAGGCGGAACAGGCAGGATATCGCGGCACAATCCTGGTTGGACGGGATCTGCTGTCGTTTGTGCTTTGATGGTAGCCTGCTTTAAGGCAATGGCGCTAGAGAGGAAGACAGGATTTTGAGCAATACGAGAGAACAGAGCTGGCGCGCCGTCCTGCTGGCAATAGCAGCCGGGCTGGCGCTGATTTTAGGGGGTTGCGGCTCACAGCAGGCGGGCACATTCTCGGCACCGCAGGTTCCCGGCGGCTGCCGGTCCGTGCTGGTGAGCGTCACCGATACGACAAATGGCCAGATCCCCACCTGGCTGGTTACCCTTCAGGATGCTGGCCACAAGCAAACCATCGTGCTCGAAAGTGGGACTAGAGTAACTGCGGCAATTGCACCAGGGCACTATACGGTGATGGCAACAACAACGCAAGGAGCAACGCCAATACAAGTATCACCCCAGGCGATCGATGCGGTATGTGGCGGCTTCTATAAGCCGGGCAGTGGCACGCCCTGCGCAAGCTCTGGCGATGACTGCCACCTCGGCATCGAAATCCAGCTACGGACCGGCTAACCCGATCATCTTTTCGCCTGTTGAGCTGCCTTGCGCGCCCGGCGCGCCGCAGAGGAGTCCTCCTCAGTCCCTTTGAGGGACGAAAGCGGCCATAGCTCGTACTCCACTCGTGCCAGACCCGCGCCCGTCACCGCCGCGACCACCTCTCGCGCCGGTTTATAGCACGGCGCTGCCTCATCCAGCGGCACATGCCCATCCGCGTTGACCAGAATGCCGGCGGCCCGATACTCCGCATCCATCTCTTGCTGTGAAAACCGGCGAAACGCTTCACCGCGCGAGAGGCGTCGGCCCGAGCCGTGATTAACCGAGAACGCACTCTTCACCGCGCCCGGCAATGGCCGCAGAATGAAACTATAATCTTTATTACTCCCCGGAATCAGCACCGGATGCCCGGTCTGCTCCCACATCGTCCCCACCAGACCCGGATGCCCGGCCGGAAACGCCCGGGTTGCCCCTTTGCGGTGCACCAGCACCTCGCCAAACTGCGGATGCCACTCCCGCTGCACCAGATTATGGCTGATCTCATAGACCAGCTCCAGATCGGCGTGAAAGACCTCGCGGAACGCTTCAGCAACCTGCTCAAAAATGATCAGCCGGTTGAGAATCGCATAATTCCCGCCGGCTGCCACCGCATTCAGATACTCCCGATAATGCTTCGAATCAGGCAGGAAGTAGCCCAGATCAATATGGGTAATCTCCCGTGGCCGCTCCTGGCGGGCCAGCTCAAAATAATTGGTGGCCAGCCCATGCCCAAAGCCCCGGCTGCCGGTGTGCACTTGCACGAACAGCGTCCCCGTCTGCTCGCAACGCTGCAGCTCCATAAAATGGTTGCCCGCGCCCAGCGAGCCCAGCTCCTCGATGCCCCGTTCAGGCCGCCCCTTCCCCCCCCAGGGAATCTGCCAGTCATCATCGACCGGGATGCGATGCCGCTCAGCACGGCTGCGGTCGAAGGTTGCCCCATACTTCTGTACATAATATTCCGCGCCACCGCGCACCAGATTCTGGAACTCGCGCTCGGACACCTTCCCCAGGCGGTGATGCTTGCGCTTCCCCCCAACACCCATCTCCACCCGTTCCATAACCGCCCGGTTGAACGCCAGCCGCTTCTCCAACGTTGCTGCTTCCGCCGGAACATCCGAGCGCGCACTCATCATCCCGCAGCCAATATCAAACCCGACCGGACCCATCGCGACCGCACCATGCTGCGCATCGGTCACGATCACGCACCCGACCGGCACACCATAGCCATAGTGGGTATCCGGCATGATCGCCACCAGTTTCACCCCAGGAAAGCGCGCCGCATTCACGATCTGCTGGTAAAGAATATCCTCTGCCTCGGCCAGCAGCGCCGGCGTCAGGAACAGGCGCACCGGCACCTCACCAGTATCCTCCGTCTGGAGCGTGTAATAGCCATCCTCCGTCCATTGCGCCACCGCTTTCCAGTTATGCGCATTGCGCAACGTCATATCTCCAGCTTTCATCGCCTATCCCTCTCCCCTGAGGATACTTACAAATTGCCACTATACTCTACAATCTATAATTGTATAATGGCCTTACACCATTGCGCAAGCCGGGAAGAAGAATGTTGCCAGATCTGTGCATCTCCCACTCCAGCATCGCTGGAGTGGGACGAGCGCCGCGCAAGCGGGGATGAGGTCCTCCTCTTCCCCCTCTCCGTGGAACATGGAGAGGAGGTTAGAGGGTGAGGCCCACCCCCTTACGCCTTATCTCCCGCTTCTGCCATCAATGGCAGCCGGATCGTGAAAGTCGTCCCCTGCCCCTGAGCTGATGTAACCTCAATGCGGCCACCGTGCGCAATCACAATTTCCCGCGTAATATAGAGCCCCAGTCCCAACCCCGTCCGGGATGTATACTCCCGGGACTTTGCCCGATAGAAGCGGGAAAAGATATAGGGCAGGCAGATCCGCCTCGGCAATGCCGGGACCATAATCCTGAACCTGGATTTCCACCTCGTCCCCCACACACCGCAGTCGCACATCGATCCGTTCGGTATTGGGCGCATAGGTGATCGCATTGGTTAACAGATTCAGCAACGCCTGCTCCAGTCGCCCGGCATCGCCCTGCACATACAGATCCGTAGCGGCGCTGTCAAGGTAAATCTTCTGCCCGGCGGCCATCATTTGCGCCACCTCGACCGTTCGCGCAACCAGGTGATCCAGCCGCAACCGTTCGCGCTCAAAGTGATATTGACCGCTTTGCAGGCGCGTCATATCGAACAGATCGTTAACCAATCGCACAAGTCGCCGCACTTGCGTCAGCGCCACTTCGGCATAGTGACGCGGGCCGGCGTTCTCCGGCACATCCTTCAATTGCTTGAGCAACATTTGCAGCGATCCCTGAATCGGCGTCAGCGGCGTACGCAGTTCATGGCTTGCCAGTGTCACAAACTCCTCTTGCAACCGGCGGATGCTCCGATCCGTAAAGTCACGGATAACAACCACACCACCCTGCTGGTCGCCCTGCGAGTCGGCGATCGGTTGCCCGTGCGCCTCAAACCAGCGACGTGTGCCGTCCGGTGCCAGAAGCGAAAACTCCATCCGAAAAGACTCGCCGCGTGCCGCCCGCTGCAAAGGCGTTTCCTCGGGCGCAAGGATACGCCCACTCTGATCCTGGAAGACGCTACCAGCGCTGGCGCTGCCAAACATTTGCTCATACGCTGCGTTAGTCAGCACCGCCTGGCCGGCTTTGTTGACGACGATCACCCCATCGCCCATGCTCGCCAGTATCGCTGCCAGACGCGCACGCTCTTGCGCGTGCGCCTGCGCAAGCTCCTGCAGTTCGCTGCTTCGGGCCTCCAGGTCGCTGTTCATAGCCCGTAACTCCTCATTTGTCGCTTGAAGCTCCTCATTGGCTGCCTGGAGCTCCTCATTCAGCGCCTCGATCTCCGCACCGGCGGCCTCAGCCCGCTCAGCGCTCAGCATCAACTGCTCCTGCGTCATGCGCAGCTCCTCATTGGCATCGGTCAGCCGCCGGTTGGTCTCCTGGAGCTGTTGGATGGCCTCCATCAACTGCTGCACGATCTGGCTCCCACGCGCCTGCTCTACCTCGCGCCTGGCCTTTTGCAGTTCAGCATTGGCTATCTGCAACTGTTGTTCCAGTTGCTGCCGTGCCCAGACAAAATCGGTAATATCGTGGATAACGACAACCATCGTGTCAACCGGCCCTTGTTCGCCAGCGCGCTGCGGATGGCAGGTGATCCGCAGGTAGCCCGATTGGCCGGCAGCCTGATCCTCGAACACCAGCTCATCAATGCTTACCGGGGTTCCGCTATGGAAAGCACTATCAATGGCCGCGCGCAGGCTTATATAGGGGATCGCCTGCGTTGCATGTATCAGATCCTCACCGATTGCTGGACCATAGATGGCTAAAAAGCGCCGGGCCGCGTTATTGATCATCTGGATATGGTAGCGCCGATCAATCACAACCACGCCCATGGGCAGATGCTGCCAAGACATGCTCAGCAGATTGCGCTTTTCCGGTGGCTCTTGCTGCCGGCCAGGCATACCGGGCTCCGCCGGCCCATGCCTGGAGAGCGCTGCCAGCGTTGGCATCGCTGGCAGCTCGGTCTGCGCGGTGCGCCATATCGCGCCCGGCCCTTCTCCAGCCATCGGAGATGGACCGGCGTGGTGCCGCCGGCGATAGATATGATGCTCCGCGCTGTGCAGCTCAAAAAGCTCCGCTCGCGTGGCGGTGGTCCACCACTGATCCAGTAGCAGATAGCCGCCATCGCGCAACGCGTAGGCAAACTTCCGCAGTACATAATCCTGGGCCTCCGCAGTGTGGCAGGCTGGCACATGCCGGCAGAGCAGTAGATCAATGCGCGGAAATGGCGCATGCTTGTGCAGATCGTGCTGGCCAAACACGATCTGCATACGCAACGCCTTTTTGATCTGATAGCTACCATCGTCATGGATGAAATAGCGTCCAATCAGTTCGTCTGTGAGACCAGTGAGCGCTGCTGCCGGATACCTGCCACGCCGGGCGATGGCTAAGGCCTCCTCATCCACGTCCGTAGCGAAAATCCGCAGATTAAAGCCTGCTGGTCTATTGCCGATCGCCTCTGCCAGCAGTATTGCCAGCGCGTATGCCGCTTCACCCGTGCTGCAGCCGACCAACCAGATGCGCAACTCTTTGCTCTGTGCCCGTGCCCTGGCAATCAGCTCAGGCAGCACAGCTTCCTGAAGATATCGCAACAACTTAGGGTTGGCAAAAAATTCGCTATTGGTCTGCGATGAATTGGCATACATAATCGGGTCCCCTTGCTCAAGAAGAAGGCTTTCTGGCCTGTATCGCTCATCTGCGCCGCCATGTGATCTCCTTGCTGTGGAGGCACTCCTTGCAAGTGCTTGGGGGCCGGCGGCGACAAAGTCCATCTGTGGCTTAATGATCTGGCTTCGCCTGCTCGGCTGCCCGACCTGCTCGTATCGGTTCTGTGATATCCACCAGCGATGCAAGCATGTACTGGATCATATCTGGTCTCTCGCTATCCGGAATAGGTGTCAGACTCCAGCGCCAGATGGTCTCATGCTCATCAAACTTTACCGATAACTCCGGCAAATGAACAGCCGTGCGATTCATCAGTGCCGTATTCCAGAGTTCCATCGCTCGCTCTCCTGGCGTCACAACGCTCGACTCAATCCACCCGCGCCCGACGAGGGTGTGGCGATCCAGCCCGTGTATATGCGCGCTGATATTCAGATAATGCGCGTTGCCCAGAATCAGTTTCATGGTCTGGGCGTCGTAGAGCCCCAGCGCCACCGCATCGGTATTATCAAAGATCCGTTTGAGCTGCTCATGTTCTTCGGCATCTTGCCTGGCCTGTGACGTCTCATCTACAGCGTAGATGACCAGGCCCGATACTTTGCCAGCGGCATCGTGGGAAGGCACGATAGTATAGGTCAGATAGATCTGCGCGTACGTGCCATTGGCCTGTGGCTGGTGAATGGGCATACGCGGAATCGTGCGTGTCGCATCCAGCTGGTACGCCTCGCGTGCCAGACGTAGGATCAGCGAACCGTTCTCCCAGAGGATCTCACAGACCTCCTCAAGGGGCCGATCCTGGATCTTGCGCCCCTCTAGAAGTGGCCCATAGCGCGGGTTAAACGCCTCAACGATCAGGTTCGGGCCACGAAGCACCATAATGTAGAACGGTGCCAGCTCGACCATCTCAGCCAGGCGTACCCGCTCGCTCTCCAGCATACCGGCCAGTTCTTGCAACTCTTGCGTGCGGGCACGCAATTCATCATTCGTCGTCTCAAGTTCTTCGTTAGTGGCCTGAAGCTCCTCGTTATTGGTTTCCAGCTCTTCATTGGTCGCTTGAAGCTCTTCATTCGTCGTCTCGAACTCCTCGATAGTCGCCTGGAGCTCCTCATGGGTAAGCACCAGCTCTTCGTTCGTGATCTGCAACTCCTCGTTAGCATCCAGCAGCTCTTTATTCATATCGCTCAGCCGCCGATTTGTTGCGCTCAGTTCCGCCATTAGCTTGGCCTGTTCCGCCTGGGCAGCTTCAAGCTGCCGCCGGGTCTGTACCTGCTCCGTCACATCCGTCACACTGATCGCTGCCAGATCGGGGGCACCGGGTTCCATCTGCATCAATGCTATGGAGAGTGAGACAAAGCGCCCATTCCCTCCCGATGCCATATCAAGTTCAACCTCCGACAGCGTCACCGTATGACGCTCCCGAAAGACCGTATCAATAGCATTGCGCACCACCGAGTAGGGAATGCCACGTGTGGCATGCAAAAAATCCTGGCCATTGCTGACATCACGCAGCCCCAGAAAACGACGAGCAGCCCCATTGGCGGTCAAGATGCGGTATGACCGATCGATCACCACCAAACCGATCGGCAGAAAACGGAGCAGCAGCTCGTTGAGACGGCGCAACTGGCTCAGCTCGAACGACTGCACCGCCTGATCTGACTCTGCTGCCTGCTTGGATGCCGGACGGTTCGCCCGGTTGGCTGCATTCCCCTCTGTAGCGGGTGCGCTCAGCTCGGCAAGGTTGCGCCGCGTCAGCGGTAAGGGACTGCCCGTACAGCGATAGATCCGCCATTGCTTGTTCACCAGTTCATAATATGACTGATTGGGTCGTATCGTCTCAGCCTTCCCTAAAAACAGATAGCCATCGGGCGCCAGTGAGAAGGCAAATTGGTTAAGCACATAGTCCTGTAGTTCTGGGGCAAAGTAAATCAGGACATTGCGACAGATAATCAGATTCACGTGGGGAAATGGCGCATTCCGGCTCAAATCGTGCAGGCCAAATATGACCATTTGCCGGAGCGTCTTGACAATACGATAACCATGGTCCGTGCGCTCAAAAAAGCGCTCGCGATACTCTGGTGGTACTCCCTTGAGCAGATTCTCTGAGTACAGACCACGCCGGGCAAAGTTAATAGACACTTCATCCAGGTCCGTCGCAAAGACTTTGATGCTCCATTCCGGCAGCTCAGCACCCAGCAGGTCGGTGAGCACCATCGCCAGCGAATAAGGCTCCTCGCCCGTCGCACAGCCCGCCGACCAGAAGCGCAAAACCCGATCGTGCTCACGTGCGCGCGCAATCAACACCGGCAGAATCTCGCTCTTCAGATAGTTGAAGGCCTCCGGATCCCGGAAAAATTGTGTGACGTTAATGAGAAACGCCTGCACAAGCTCGCCGACTTCCTCCGGATGCACTGCCAGATAGGTAGCATAGTCACGCATCGTCCGACAATGGACGGCGGCCATACGGCGCGCAATACGCCGGAGGATGGTGGACGTCTTGTACTGGCGAAAATCGATACTCGCCTGCCGATTAACCTGCTCAAATATTGCGCGCAACACATCCTCAACTCGATCAGCGCTGGATGGCAACCTCTGGCCGGCAAGCAGATCACGCAACAGCGGGCCGATGCGCTCGATATCGGCCTCAAAGTCAACAATAGTGGGTGGCAGCGCCAGCGGCATGGATGGATAGCGTGCCGTCTGCGGATTCTGGATAATCACTGTGCCACCCGCTGCCTTTACCTCAACAGCTCCGGCTGCACCATCTGACCCCGTTCCGGTCAGGATCACCGCGATCACATGATCGCCATACGCCTGGGCGGCGCTGGAGAGCAACAGATCCAGTGATGGCTTGTGTCGCCCGACTCCATCCTCTTCCACCATAATACGACCATCCACAATCACTACATCGCGATTAGATGGTGCCACATAGATCTTGCCAGGCTGAAGCTCGCTGCTACCGGTCACAACCTCCACAGGCAGCGTCGTGCGCCGCTGGAGAATTGCCCCCAGACTGCTGGGATAGTGGGGATCCAGATGCTGAGCCAGGACGATCGGCGCGGGAAAATCTGGCGGCAACGTGCTCACCAGAATAGAAAGCGCTTCAATACCGCCTGCTGATGCGCCTACAACCACAATATCTCCTGTAGCTTGCTCAGCGCCGATCGTTTTGCTCTGCTCAGCCTCACTCATTTGACCCCATCTCTCTACCAGCCATCGCTTCACCATCAGCACTCATTGGCCGGTTCCTCATCAAGACCTGCCGGATAAGCGCCGTGTGCTCTGCCACATCCTGGGCCCGTTGCGTAAACCGCTGTGCCAGCCAGCCCTGGCCACGTTCCCGTGCCTGGCTGGCCAGCCATTCTGACAGATGCCGGCTCTCCTCCAGCGTCTTGAGGGCAACCCATAGTGCCTTCTCCACCGCCTCAGCCTGCTCGGCAAACATGCTCTCCGATGAGAATGCGTGGCCTACTCGACAGCGGAAGCGCAGCAACTGGCCATCCTGCAACTCCCACAGCGCACCACCGCATTCAGGACAAGAGAGCGTTGAAGGGGTGCCAATGTGCTCTTCGCTCGCCAATGGTTCCATCACCATGATGCTGCTTTCCTGTCCTCTCTCTTGCCACGCAGCAGGTGTCGCTCCTTCATCAGCCACAACTGGCTCATACACCAGCCGCACCAGCAACGGCCCGATACTGGCCAGCGGAACGCAGTAATCTACGGCAACTTTATCCAGCGCACTGAGCGGCATCCCAGGATACAGAGCATCCCTGGGATCCTGGACAATTGCCACTCCTTTGCGCCGCTTCACTGCCAGCAACCCAGCAGTCCCATCATCCAGCGAGCCAGTGAGGATCACCCCCACGACCCGCGGACCATAGGCCAGCGCCGCCGACCGGAACAGGGGATCGATGGCCGGCCGGTGACGGTTTTCTTTAGGCCCATGTACCACGCGGACCCGATCGCGTTCAACCAGCAGATGGTGGTCCGGCACAGCTACATAGATGTGCTCATACTCAATCGTGGCACCATCTGTCGCCGGAACCGCACGCCATGGCCCCGAACGATTCAAAATATCGGTAAGCAAGCTCGGACTTTGCGCCGGCATATGCAACACCACGAAAGCTGCCGCGGGTAGCCCGAGCGGCAGTGAGCGGGCCAGGTTGATCAGCGCTTCAACTCCACCGGCGGAGGCGCCGATAACGATGATATCGTGGCCAGAATGGGTCTCAGTTAGCATAGGCGTATCAAGCTTGAGAGAGGCCAGTTCAGTTGAGTTGGCACTGACTACCATGCAGCTTCGGGCTCACACACACTCGGCGATACTCGCAGCGCTTATTATACATCATTATCAGGGAAGAGCAACTCTATTCTGGCTGATCTATTCGCGAAAACAGTGTAGCTAGATCGCCGCCGAGGCTCTAGAGAAAGTAGATCTATCCCTGCCCCGCGCACAGCATCAGAAAGGTGAATAAAAAGGGCCGCTCATCCCACGCGAGCGGCCCCAGGCGGCAGGCATATCCCCAGGATAGCCAGAGCACTCCCAGAAGACCCTATTTATACGTTGGATGTGGCTGGCCCCACTGCCCCGGCCTCGTCCCCCGCCCCCTCGCCACGCGCAGGGAGATAGCGCCGCCGGCGGCATTTCCCCTCCAGGGGCCATGAGAGGGGCAGAGAGAGGGTGAGGCCCCTTACCCATACCCAAATGACCCCACCATTTCCCCCTCTTCAGCTTCGCTGGAGAGGGGGTCACGGGGTGAGGCCAGAACAGCTACCCCTGCACGGAGGGTGCAGTGGCCGGTAGCTCAGCCACCTTCTTATCCAGGTGCTTGAGGAATTGGTTGACAATCATCTTCGCACCGCTATCGAGCACCGGGCCGGGAATCTTAGCGATTGGCCCCCCCAGCTCTGCCTGCATCGCATAGCTCACCAGCGTGCCATCGCCATCAGCCGCAAAGTCAACCGTCCCAGTGGCATGCACGCTGCCCTTTTCGCCCGAACGCGTATACGTCAGACCAAGATGATTTGGTGGCTGCACATCATGAACCTGCACCAGAATAGTATATGTTCCCTTCAGCGGGCCAATAGACAGATTCACCCGAAATCCCAGCAGATTTGGATTCACCCATCTGACCCCTTCACAACCCGGAATACACTCCTGCAAAAAGTTAGCATCCAGCAAAGCGTTCCAGACCTGAATCTGATGAGCCTGAAACCGATGGCTCCCATGAATCTCCATCAAGCAACAATCCTCCCGGCTTGCCGGTCCGTGTGTTCCCCCGACCGGTTAGTCCGACCCCTCCCCTGGGGGCCGTCGCATCCCAGTATAGCGGCTGAGCACCCGATCGTAAAGAGGAGACCGGATATGCCCACCCAAAAGGGGCACCACTGGTCCTGACTAGCCATCCATCGGTTGCAAGCGCAGACACCGATCAGCGCCGCACCTGTACAGCCTGCTCTCCCCTCGCCAGCTTCGCTGGCGAGGGGAGAGCGTAGCGAGAGAGGGGGTGCGGCCCCTGCCCAGGGAGACAGGTCAGCAGTCAGACAGTGCGACCGGCACTACGAGGCAGTTATCTGCCAGCTCCATCCCCCATTCGTGCTTTTCACCACCTCGGCAGGATAGAAAAAGCCTACATAGATGACCTGGGGGTTACGCGGATCTACGAGCAGACCGCTAGGATTGGTTGTTGAAAAGGTGGTACGTGTGGTGAAGGTCTGACCACCATCGGTGGAAACCTCGAACTGCTGGCCGGAGAGCGCATAAACGGTTTGCGGATCGTTTGCAGGAACAGCCAGCCGCGCGAACGGTATCCCTGCATACATCAACGCGAACCGCTGGCCGCCATCATCGGAGCGATAGAGACCGTTGTCGGTAGCGCAGTAGACAACCTGTGGCCGGTTCGCCGGTGATGCCAGCGCCAGCACCGTTCCCTGTACCGTGCTGACCTCTGTCCAGGTCGCCCCGTCATTAGTCGAGCGGAACAGGCCGCTGCCGGTACCGAGCAGCAGGCGGTTGGGATCGGCAGGGTCGGTGAGCAGGTCTTGCATGTTCACCTGTGACTGGCCTGGGGGTGTGATATTACGCCAGGTCTGGCCGTCGTCAGTCGTCTCGAAGAGCCCGCTCTGCACAACATAAACATAGAACTGCGCGGCGCTGGCCTGGCCGGCAACCACAAAATAGGCGTCAGGTGGATTGCCGGGCAGGCCTTTGTTGATGAGTCGCCAGGTCTTGCCACCATCGGTCGAGAGCTGGACACCGTTTTGCCCAAAGTTCACGCCGGTAGGGCTGATCGCAACGACCGCCAGCACACTGGAATTCCTGGGGCTGCTGGCAATTGAGGTCACCATCACAAAGTTCAGCGCGCCGCGCGGCTGCGGCCAGGTTTTGCCGCCATCGGTGCTCCAGAAAATACCATAGTGCGAGCCCAGATACAGAATGTTCGGATTGACAGCATTCAGCGCCAGCGTGTGCAGGTGCTGGCCCGGATTAGAGAGTGGCCGCCCACGCACAATCGGGTCGGTACTGTTCGCGCTGCTGATGGTCAGATTGCTGGCGCATCCGCTGAGCAGGATCAACAGCGCCAGACCGAAAAAGAGATAGCGCCACCGCTGGCGGCGGAAAAACACAGGTCCTCGCATCGCCATCGCCTCTCGCATCACAGTATAGAGTATCCCAGCATCTCGCTGCAACCGGCAAACACCTGATGTGCCCGATCAGGTATTTACCTGATGGGCAATGGCGCTGCTGCCAGACCGCTGATATATCCATCGGCACAGAGCGGCAGCGATCCCTCTCCAGCTACAACTCCTGCCCTCATTTCCCTTCACCACCCGATACGGTAACCCACTTGAGCTTATAATGGCCGGCGCTTTATACTAATACTAGATGTAAAATCGCCATAACAGTGTACTCCAGCTTTTGGAGCAAGATGTCCATGTTAGTCTACCAGATCAGGCCCTTGCGCTGGCTATGGCGCATTGCGCTCGCCAGCATCGCCGGATTCCTGCTCTTCCAGCTCCTCCGCCAGTATCAACGGCAGCGGCAGCCAGAGCCAATGCCTGCTCGTTTTGCCCCTATGCTTGGTAATCCCCTGCGCTGGCGGCTCTTTGGCACGCCGGAGCGGATACTGGACCGTGCTGGTGTGATACCCGGCATGCGCGTGCTTGAGGTAGGGCCGGGTCCGGGCTTCTTCACCATACCACTGGCCCGGCGTGTGGCAGCACTGGGTAAAGGCGGTAACGTCACCGCTGTCGAGATTCAGCCAGAGATGGTTACGCTGCTCCGCGAGCACCTTCATGCAGCCGAGGTAGACAACGTCGAGGTCATTGAAGCCGATGGGCGACAGATGCCCCTGCCCGATAACACCTTTGACCTGGTCTTTCTGGTAAATGTGCTTGGCGAGACACCGGACACGCCGGCACTCTTCCGCGAGTGCGCGCGCGTCCTCAAGCCGGGCGGCGCCCTGGCCGTGACCGAGTCAGTCCTCCGGCCAGACTACCATGCGCCAGACACGGTGCGCGCCTTCGCTACCGGCGCCGGCCTGACCGCGGCAGGCCAGATCGGGCGCCCCTGGTGGATATACACCGCCCGCTATCGCAAACCTGCCATCTTCTAATTTCCCCATCAGGGCCTTTGCCATCGCCCAGGTCGGTATCGCTGGACGAACCACCCTGAAGGCATCGTTTGCACACACAAAAAAAGCGCCTTCGTGGTTCAATACAACGTGGGGTCTTGAGCCCGGGATGAGGTCACGGGGCCAGCGCGTGAGACCAGAGCTCGGCCAACGTCGCAGGCGCCGCAGGCACACCCGGCGTAAGCCGCCGGGCAGCCGCGTTAGCCGCATAGAGCAATCCCCAGCGATAGAGCCAGATCGGCACAACCCCATGCATCGGGTTGCCGGTGAATACCACCCCATCCGCCACTGATGGCAGGTATACGACATGCGGCGCCGGCATCCCCGGCGCCAGCGCTCCCGCCTGCTGGAGCGCCGCACGCCCGGCAACAATTTGCAACACGTTGGGGGTCAAAGCCACCTGGTTCGGCGGAAAGGGAACCAGCACCTGCGCGCTCCACTCATTGCCGGCTGGCCGCAGCAGCACCAGGATGCGTGCCTCTACCGGCGTCTGATCCGGCAGAGCGAGACGGCGGATAAGCACCGGCTGCCCTGCGCGCGTGGTAAGAGTGATCTGGGGAACAACCCGAACCACTACCAGTGCATAGCGCGGATCAAGGATATACGCTCCGTTAAACTGCAAAGGCCCGGAGCAGCCGGACAGCTGGTCCGGATGTGGATGGCGTGTGTGGCAGGAAGGTGCAGCATCGTCATCGACCATTACCAGATCGAGTGCGCCGATCAGCGTCTGGGTAGCTATCCGGCTCGGCGCATAGATCTGGCCGGGAGCCAGCGGCACCGTGGCCGTGCTATGGTAGATGCGCGCCAGCGCGCTGTTTATCGCCTTCGTGATAGCCAGCGCTGCCTGGGGAGTGGGCTGTGGCAGATACGTCAGATTGCCATCGTGGTTTGCTGCAGTGAGGGTAAGCTGTGCAGTAAGTGGCGGAAAGCCGGTGGCGCGCACAACTACTGTGTGCCTGCCAGGTGTGGTAGGAAACGGCCTGTTCGGCTTGCCGCGCGCCCGGCCATCAATCCATACCTGCGCCCAGGGAATCAGCGTTGCCACGAGGATGCGCGGGCTGGCGAACGCAGTTGGTCGGGAAAGAAACCCGGCGAGCAGCGCCCCGGCGCCCGGTGTGGTCAGCAGCAGGATGGTAAACAGCACCAGAAGCGCGCCGGTGCTCAGAGCAATGCGCCAGCCGCGTCCACGGCGTGACAGACGCTCTTCCCATGGCGCCGGATACTCACTGAGATACGCATCATCGTCCTCACCGATAATGCAATCGGCGAATGTCATACTTGTCTCTTGCCAGTCGGCTTCGTCCATCATCTACCCCCCGTACTGCCTGGCTCCTGGGATGCAAGCTACCCTCTCCCCATCACCGATAGCGAGAGGAATCTAGCCCCGCCGGCGCTATCTTTCCCCCTTCCCCTCCGGGGACGCGCGCCACAAGGGGAAAAGGGCTGAGGTCTTTCCCCCTCTCCAGCAACGCTGGAGAGGGACGAGCGTAGCGAGAGAGGGGGTGAGGCCAACCCGGTCAGGGGGTGAGGCCCGCCCGGCCAGGGGGCGAGGCCAGCCAGGATGAGCCCTTTTTCTGCCTCGATCTGGCCCGGCGTTCCCGGGCTGCCCAGCGCTCGCGCACCTCAGCGCGAATGCGCTCACGCACCTCGGCAGGTGTCAGCACCCGCGCATCGGGCGGCACCAGTTGCAGACCCTGCCGGAAGAGATCAAAATGGATCTGTCCCTGGCGATTGCGCCGATCAATCCACTCTGGTCGCAAGCCATGCTTACGGCACCATGCAATCAGCTCTTCCTCCGTATCGGCGAAAACTTTGACCACCTTCTCACAGGGTTGCAGCCGTAGACGCTCATTACCGGGGTGAAGCCCCGTCCAATCCTCAAATCGTAACATACCTGTTGCTCACTTACCCTGGTTTACGTCCGGAGATCGTATAGAGCAATTCTACCATTACCGCATCGCGATCACTCTCTATCTTCTGGTATGCCTCCTCGTAGAGTTGATCAAATTCCTCAGCGCTGATGAGCCCGGCATTGAGAATAGCGGTACGCGCATTGTGGATGAGACCCAGCACATTGGCCTGCATGCGGCGTATGCTCTCCGGGACGGGCTGATCGCCCTGCTGGAACGAGAAAGCGTAGATCATCGGTCGTGTCCATAGCCGATCAAAGCCAATCCGTCGCAACAGAGCTGGCCCCAGCACGCCGAAGCGCGGTATGCGCCCTCCCTTGATCAGCAATGTGTTGACCAGTTGCTTGAGTCGCTCATATTCAGGGATGGAGAACGAACCGCTCATCCAATCAACATCGACGGCAACAAAGGCCCTATTGGGGCGGAGCACACGATAAACTTCGCGGAGCAATAGTTCCCAGGTGCGCGTCGGCAGATGGCCAAAGAGCAGGCGCGCCCAGACCAGATCAAAATGGCTATCGGGGAAAGGGAGACCGGCTTCGCTGGTGAGATCCACCTCACGAAACAGCGCATTGGACAGGTGATCGCGAATGGCCAGCCGCCGCGCTTCGCCCAGGGCCACTTCTGAGGCATCCACACCGACCACCTGCACCTGCGGATAGGTGCGCGCCAGATCGAGCGCCCAGCCACCTGGACCGCAGGCCAGATCAAGTGCCCGGTTGATGGTGGAGAGATCGATCTCTGGCGGTACCAGGCCACCGATGAGCGCTTTGATCTGCTCGTGCTGGCGCAACAGGCGCGTATTCTCATTGGTCTGGTCCAGGAAGTAATCGCGAAACTGTGGCATACTTGACCGGCCTCCTCTCTTCTAATCCTGGTGCTCTGCCGGCTTGCGCCCCGAGATCACAAAGAGGATCTCCAGCAACACCTGGTCCCGATCGTTCGCAAATTTCTGGGTTGCTGCCTCAAAGAGCTGGTCAAACTCCTCAGCACTGATCAGTTTGGCACCGACCACCGCAGCGCGCCCATTGGCAATCAGACTGAGCGCATTGGCCTGTGCCCGCCGTATATCCTCAGGTACTGGCCGGTCACCCTGTTGCAATGACCACTCCTGGAGCAGGGGATGCATATAGATCTGCCCAAAGCCGGCGCGCCGCAGTAAACCCGGCCCCAGCGGGCCGAATCGCGCGGTGCGTCCGGTCCTGGCGGCCAGCGTAATGAGCAATTCTCGGAGCCGCTGATATTCGGCGTTCGACGTTGACCCGCTCTGCGCATCGGTGTCAACGATCACGATGGCTCCATTAGGACGCAGCACACGATAGAGTTCGCGCAGCAGCGGTTCCCAGGAGGCCGCAGGCAGGTGCATAAAGACTGCGCGCGCCCAGACCAGATCGAAGTAACTATCGGGAAAAGGCAACCCCTCTGCCCTGGCAATATCCAGTTCCGCAAAGGAGACATTGGCCAGATGCTCGCGTGTAGCCAGACGCTTCGCCTCGGCCAGCGCAATTTTCGCAATGTCGACGCCAACAACCTGTGCCTGCGGATAGGTTCGTGCAAAGTCGAGTGCCCAGGCGCCAGGACCACAGGCCAGATCGAGCGCAGAGTGAACACGGGATGGATCGATCTCCGGTGGTACCAGCCCGCCTATCAGCGCTTTCAACTGCTGGTGTTGGCGCAGCAGGCGCGTATTCTCATTGGTCTGATCCAGCAAGTAATCATCAGACTGAGACATTATCTGGCTCTCCTCTCATAGGGTGGCACCGCATCGGCGATCTACTCTCTCTGCCCCGCTGCGCACAGGACCTGTTGTTCCCCCCTGCCCCCTCTCCCGCGCCAGCGGCACCAGACCTCGTAAGGAGATGCCCACCGGCAAAAACCGGCACCGGAAGGGCAACCCCTTCCTCCACGCTCCACTCACGTGAAGCCGGACGAGCGCAGCGAGACCTCCCACAGTATACCGTTCGGGCACCCAACCACTATGCCTGTTATAACATAAAATGAGGCTGGTAGCAAGGTGGTACAGCATCGGCAGGTTCGCTCAGCCACCTTCGACTCTACGAGGAACGCCGGCTTTTCGTTCACTCCTGCTGACCATCGCCACAATGGGCCAGAATACGCGCGATCAGTGTTCGCAGGTCGCCAACCGGCTGTGCGCCACTTACCAGCAACTCGGCGGCAAGTGCCGTGCCCAGGCCACCCGTCGAGTCGTGACCAGCCATGAAGACTGCCGCCAGCGTGGCGCAATCATCTGCCTGAGCATGCTCCCTATTTATCAGCATGTATGTTGGCAGACCACTTCGGGCAGCTTCCAGAGCGACACGCAGCAGAGCGAGGTTGCCATAGCCGATGGGTGCTGGGGCCAGGATCTGCGCGCGCACGGCTGCCAGACAGGCCCGTACCTCCGCCAGTCTGGCAGGCGCGATAGCGCTACAGGGCTCCTCGCGCACGACGCGCGCCGCCAGGCGCTGCGCCAGCACCTCGTCACTGTCGCCAATGGTGAAGGCGCCGGCCGAGAAAGGAATGCCCGTATCTGCCAGGGCGCGCATGATCAGCTCCGCGGACCCTCCGCCGCCAAAAACGTGAACAAGAGGCCCGGAGCAGGAGAAGCGATGTGGTTGGGATGATGCCAGCGTAGTGAGCGGTGCTCCAGGGCCTGGCGGAAGCACACTGATGTGCTCGGTGGCGCGCAGAATACCCACCTGCACCGGCGTATCATAGACCTGGCTGAGGAGCTCCGCATCCAGAACTTGCGCAGGGGTACCATCGGCAACGATGCCGCGTTGCAAGAGAATGAGCCGATCAAAGTAGCGTGCCGCCAGGTTCAGATCGTGCATTGTTGCCAGCACAGTCACATTGCGCATGCGGTTAAGCCGGCGCACGAGTTCGAGCACTTCGACCTGATGCTTGATGTCCAGATGTGCCGTTGGCTCGTCGAGCAGCAGAAGTTCCGGCTCCTGCGCCAGGGCCAGCGCGACGATAACGCGCTGGCGTTCGCCGCCGCTCAGCTCGCTGAAGACACGGTCGACCAGCGCAGCGGTGCCAGTAGTAGCCAACGCCTCGGCAATAGCCTGACGGTCATGCGCGCGCTCAACACCCAGCAAGCCCAGGTGGGGCGTACGTCCTAGTGCGACCATCTGACGCACTGTGAAAGCAAACGGCATGGTCAGCTCCTGTGGCACAACGGCCACGCGCCGGGCGATCTCCCGACGCGGCAGCGTACGCACATCGCGCCCCCCCAGCAACACACATCCTGCCTGCGGCTGGAGTACGCCGGCAGCGAGCTTAATCAGCGTGGTCTTGCCAGATCCATTCGGCCCCAGCAGCCCGACCATCTCGCCCGGCGCGATACTCAGCGAGAGCTGATAAAACAGCAAACCTGATTCTGCATCCTCAAGAGGTAATTCTCGCCAGCCATTGCCTGAGGGCACGGACGAGTGACCCGTACGAGCAATCTGAGCTGCTTCCCCTTCCGCAGAGAGAGAGGGAGCATGTGCCATAGCGCCAGATTCCAGCCGGCTCCGCCTGTGCCGTGCAGCGCCATCCCTGTACCCGAAGGACACGTCATCGAACGCAAGCAGCTTCATCTCATCCATTGGCACCTCTCATTGTTCAACGCAGCGCGCAAAGGCCGATTTCCTGGGGCACGGGCGATTTGTGGGAGGCACGGGCGTCTCGCCCGCATCCCGCAAGCGTCACCTTACCAGCGGTAGTTGCGCTGCGTGCGGTGCAGCAAGAACAGAAAGAACGGCCCCCCGCTCAGTGCCGTCAGGATGCCCACCGGCAGCACCGCCGGCGCCAGAACGATGCGTGCCAGCAGATCGGCAATCACCAGGAACAATGCCCCACCCAGAGCTGCCGCCGGGATCAGCAAACGATGGCGCGGCCCCAGCACCAGCCGGATCGCATGTGGCACCATCAGCCCGACAAAACCGATCAACCCGCTAATAGCCACCGCTGCCGCCGTCAGCAGCGAGCCAGTGGCAATAAGCAGCAATTTCTGCAACTCTACATTGACGCCCAGGTATGCCGCGCCCTCTTCGCCCAGCGCCAGCGCGTCCAGAATGGGGGCAAAGCTCAGCGCCAGCATCAGCCCGATGCCGATAAGCAACGCGATGATAGCCACCTGTCCCCATGTCTGTACAGAGATACCGCCGACCATCCAGACGAAGATGGCCGCAAGTTGCGAGGCCAGACGACGGGTGATGGTGAACAGCAGCGTCTGGATGGCGCCAGAGACGGCCGTAATGATCACACCTGCCAGCAGCAGCGTGATGATCGGCGCGCGTCCGCCCGTGCGCGCCAGCCAGTAGGCCAGAGCCACGGCGCCGAGGGCACCGATGAAGGCAAGGACTGCTATCTGGCCAAAGCCCAGAAATGAGACCGTCAAGGGAAGCAGCAGCCCGACCGTTGCGCCAAGACTGGCGCCCGCCGATGCGCCGATAACATAGGGCTCGGCCAGGGGATTGCGGAACAGCCCCTGAAAGAGTGCGCCAGCCACCGCCAGCGCTGCCCCGACAAGCGCAGCGCCCAGCACCTCCGGCAGACGCAGGTCCACAACGATCAGCGCATCGGTTGGTGTCCAGGTGGGCCGCACCGGAAAGATCCCCACCAGGTTCCAGAGGATACCAGCCACATGTGCCGGGGGAATCGCCACTGCCCCGTTAGCGGTAGCGAAGATAATAGCCATCAGCAGCCCGATTGCCAGCAAAACAAGTGCCCCTGCCCCGCGTGCATCCCTGCTGATCTGTGCCCGCATGGTGGTACGCGCTGGCGTTATCTCCTGTGGTGGGGCCATCACTCCGGGCTCCTCATGAGCGCGAAAAGAATTGACCTGTGGCACACACGAAGGCGTCACAAAGGGCTGTATCGAGCACAATCTTACCGGTCCGCTGGCGTGCTCCCCGGTGATTCCTTCCTGTCCCTGGTACCCCTTGTGATGCAATTTACGCGTTCGGGAAGACGCTGGGATACAGGTCGTGTGCCACCTCTTGCAACCCCTCCACGATGCGCGGCCCGGGCCGCGCAATCAGATCCGGCTCGATGGCGTAGACACGATGGCTCTGGACGGCAGCAATGCGGCCCCAGTTGGGCCGCTTGTACACATCGCTGGGCGCACCGCCATAGGCTATCCCCTCCGTGAGGATGATCACCTGGGGGTTAGCGTTGATCACCGCCTCATCGCTGACCTGAGGATAACCGCCGTTGGCACTATCATTGCCAAAGATGTTGATGCCGCCGGCATCGCGAATCATCTCGTCGCCAAACGACCCGCCACCATAGACATAGGGTTTGCCGGGCGTGCTATAATCTGCCTCCATATAGACGGTAACCCTCTGGCTGGCGGGAATCGTCGCCGCCTTCGCCTTGATCGCGTTGATCTGGGCAAAAAGCGCGTTCACCAGTTTCTCTGCCTGCGGCTCCGTGAAGGTCAGCCTGCCGATGGTCAGGATCTCCTCAATGGAGCCAGTCAGGTTGGCAACAGGCAGATCGGCCACATGAAAGCCCAGGCTCTCCAGCTTTAGATCAGCTGTCCGCGTTTCGCCGCCATAGCTCAGGATGAGGTCTGGCTTGAGGCTGACGATGAATTCGATGTTTGCATTGCCGCTGGCATCGGTCACCTTCGGCTTGGCGGCCATTGCCGCTGGATAATCAGTGTAGCTGTCCACACCAACCGTGCGGTTGGTGAGGCCAAGCGCAGCAAGGATCTCGCTATCAGCAGCGGTGAGCGAGACTATACGCTGCGGTGGAGACGTGGGGAAGATAACCGGCTTGCCATAAGCATCAAGAATAGGAGCTGGCGTCGCTGTTACCTGGGGCACTGTGCTCTTCGTCGTGGTGGCAGTACTACCGCCACAGGCAACAAGCAGTAGGACAAGCACCAGCAACAGGAGCTTTGCGCGCTTCATAAGCAACCTTCTCCTCCACCGGCCAGATTGCCAGCCGGCACAATGGTTGAGGGCGCGCGCTTTGCGTCGCCCTCGCTCCTCCGCGAGAGGAAGGGAAGGCGACGCGCGGGTATGGAGGGGCGATATCCGCATGCCGCTTGCTCCTCGAGCCGCGAAGGACACAAGCATCACGCGCGAGGCAGGTTTCCTGGCTCCCGGCTCATAGCGCCCTGCCGCCACCTTCCCGCCGCCATTCGCGGCAGTGGCATCCCTCCAGGGATCAGGCGATCAGGACTGGCCGGTTACAGTGGCGCGTCCGCAGCGGCTTTGCACCGCTTTCCCTTTTCGCTCGGATCCATTCGAGCCACCTCGCGCTATCCAGACAAGAGTGTAAGCGCTAGCCTGCGTCTTGTCAAGAGCTACCCCCCAGCAGCCATCCCTGCACCCGATACCCCCGCCCTGGCTGTGCACCTGCCGGCAGGTGTGTAAGCCACTCCCACTCTAGCGGTGGCGCGAGCGGGGTGAAGCGCGTTGCCAGCAGCTCGGCCAGGTCGAACGGGAACAGCGGCAGCGTGGTGCGGCTGCCACCAGCATCCCAAAGGAAACCCTCGACATCGCTGATCAGCGCGATAGCGCCGCCCGGCGCGAGCAGATGGGCCAGCAGATCAAGATGAGCGACCGTCACACGCCGCTTAAAATCGGCCACGGCGTACTGATAGGCCGCATGCTCCTCCTGCTCGCCCAGGAAGTCTGGCTCCAGGCGCGCGGCATGGTCCAGCAGATCCATAAGCGGCAGGTTGAATAATTGCGTCAATACCAGTGTGCTGGCCACCAGCCCATAGGCCGCTGCCGGCAGCGGAAGTTGCGCCGGCGCAGACACCGGACAGGCGATAAGACAGGCTGCCAGCACACTCCAGAAGCGACTGGGGCCGGCAGCGATGAGCGCCGGCCAGTCCTGGTGAGCGACGAGATCGGCCAGGCGCGCGCTGACACCAGCGGCAATATCGCCCTCGACGATGCGCAGGCGGGCACGCTGAGCAGGCGGCACTTCTGCACAGGCGGCGGCCATACTGGCGCCGTCAATATCCACCAGCGTCACCTGGCTGGCCAGCTCAAGCAACAGGGCAGGTGGTGCCTCCGTGCAGGCACCAGCGCCCAGTACTACAAGATCAGGCGGTGTGCCCGCTTGCCGTGCTGCCCAACCAGTGCGCAGCACCGTCGCCACGCCCTCCAGATGCGCCGGCGAGTGCTGCGCATACCAGGCGCGCCGCGCTACGCCCTGCATACGACGATTTTCGTCAGCAATCCGTTCAATGCGCATATGCCTGCCTGTGCCGTTTAAAAACCAGATCTACCCCCACTGACAGCATGACCGTGCTGTACCCCGCACCGTTGTAGTTGGGTCAAGTGCCACTGTGGCATGCAACAACCATGCTGCTCGGTCTGCATGCCCCCTTGCCACTCTGACAGACAAGCGGATGCCCTGTCATGCGCTCCCCCCATAGTTGCGTGGCACCTGTGCCACATGCTCGACAGGCATGATACCATGAGAGCAAAGGCTACAACCACCTGTCTGGAGGCAACTATGACTGGCGAACGTATTGGCTTTATTGGCCTTGGCATTATGGGCAAGCCGATGGCCCGTAATCTGCTGAAAGCAGGCTATCCGCTAATCGTGTTTAATCGCAGCCGTCCCCCGGTAGACGAACTGGCGGCAGAAGGTGCCACACCCGCTACCTCAGCCCGCGAAGTTGCCAGGCGCAGCGATATCGTCATTACCATGCTGCCAGATTCATCAGTGGTCGAGGCGGTAGTTCTGGGCCCCGATGGTGTCCTGGCAGGCGCACACGAACAGCTCTTGCTGATTGACATGAGCACCATCTCACCGGTCGTTACCCTACGCCTGGCAGACGAACTACGACACCATGGCGTACACATGCTGGATGCGCCGGTGAGCGGCGGCGATCAGGGCGCCATTGCCGGGACCCTCTCCATCATGGTCGGCGGCGATGCAGCAGACTTCGCGCGCGCACGTCCGGTATTTGCCATAATGGGCAAAACAATCACCTATTGCGGCCCCAGCGGCGCCGGCCAGATAGTCAAAGCCTGCAACCAGATCGTCGTCGCCCTTACCATCGCCGCGATCTCAGAAGCACTGGTGCTTGGCGCCAAAGCTGGTGTGCGCCCGGAGGTCATCTTGCAGGTCCTGGGTGGTGGTCTGGCCCAGAACCGCTTCATGGAGCTCCGTGGACCGGCTATGATTCGCCACCACTTCGCGCCCGGTGGCAAGGCAAAATACCATCACAAGGATCTCGGCATCATCCTGGAGACAGCGCGCGCGCATGGCGTCACCCTGCCGCTCACAGCCGTCGTTGCACAGCTATTTAATGCGCTGGTCGCCAGCGGCAAAGGCGATCTGGATCACTCTGCCCTCCTCACCATCATCGAAGAGCTCTCGCACTACTCGCTGGTAGCAGAGCAGGACCAGACCCGGCCGTAAGCCAGAGAGCACCTGCGCGTGAATCTTTATCTTTTCTTTGCGCTCAATGCCCCGATCCTTTATTTTTTCTTTATGCCACTCCGCTATACTGATGTGGAGCGTTGCGAGAGTGCTGAGGAGGAGCGACGATATGGGTGTATGGGGGCAACAGCCAGGCAGAATGCCATCAGGAGTTGCCATACCGCCAGGATCTACCGGCGAAGTCATCCTCAAAACGGAAGCTTTATCCAAGCGCTATGGTACACGCCTGGCAGTAAACTGCTTGAATCTGGAAGTCTATCGTGGTGAAGTGTTTGGCTTCCTTGGCCCCAACGGCGCCGGCAAGACCACAACCATCCGCATGCTGCTGAATCTCATCAAGCCGACCGCCGGCTACGTCTCGCTCTTTGGCCAGCGACTCGACCGCTATGCGCGGGAAGTGTTACCACGTGTTGGCGCACTGATCGAGATGCCGGCCTTCCATCCTTATCTCTCCGGTCGCGACAACCTCATCGCGGTTGCTGGACTCACCGGCGGCGTCAGCGAGCAGCGCGTTGATGAGGTCATCGCCATGGTGGGGCTGACTGGCCGCGATCGTGACCGCTATTCCTCCTATTCGCTGGGCATGCGCCAGCGCCTGGGAGTTGGTGCGGCGCTGCTCACCGCTCCTGAGCTGCTCATCCTCGATGAGCCGGCCAATGGACTGGACCCGGCAGGCATTGTAGAGATGCGCGAGCTGATCAAACGCCTCCCGACAATGGGCATCACCGTCTTCCTCTCCAGCCATATTCTCGCCGAGGTCCAGCAGATCTGCACCCGTGTGGCCATTATCCGCCTGGGCGAGCTGATCGCCTGTAGCCCCGTCGAGGATCTGGTACGAGCCGGCGGCGTCTTTGCGATCGAGCTGGAGGATCTCGCTGGTGCCCGTGCGCTGCTCCAGAGCGTGCCATGGATTCGCAGCGTCCACATTGAAGACAATGTTCTGGTTGTCAATGCACCGGGCGTGCGCGGTCGAGACCTCAACCGCTTCCTGTCGAACCATGGCTTCATTCCCGATGCGATCCATCGCCGCAGCGAAGATCTGGAGCAGATTTTCCTGGCCATGACCGGTACCAACGAAAACCATTCCCCGCAGGGAGGTGCAGTCCATGTCTAGTTCACCGGCTTACACCGCTCCTGGCGCCTACATCATGCCCCCACGACGCCCTGCACCTCTGCCCGCTCTTACCGGCGTGGAGCTCTATAAGCTCTGGAAGCGCCCGCTGACATGGTTCCTCTGCGGCTTCTTATTGCTGCTCTCCTTCCTGGCTTTTGTGGTGCTCATCTACACCGGTACCGCGCATCCCGAAGCCTTTGAGCCAGGACACCTTTTACATGGGAGCCCCGGCATTTTAGATACGATCACCCAGCAGTTGACCATGGGCCGGCGTGTCGGTGAATTCGTCATGATCGCCGCCGGTGGCGCCGCTTTTGGGGGCGAGTATGCCAGTGGGGCCATTCGCATTGCCCTGAGCCGTGGACCCAGCCGCCTCTCCTATATGGTCGCCAAATATCTGGCCCTGGTGATCATTGCCCTGCTCTTCATCGCTCTGGACCTGGTCCTCAGCTTCCTGATGACCGCCTTATTGCCCATCTTCAATCCGCAGGCGCCATCGCTGCTAGCCACCACGCCAGCGGTCATCGGCGGCACACTCAAAGCCGCCGGGGGCATGCTGGAAAACATGCTGGTTTGCCTGGTGCTTGGCTCAGCCCTGGCCATTGTTGGCCGCTCGACAGCCGTCGGTGTCGCCGGTGGACTGGTCTATCTTGTCGGTGAGGACATCGGCGCGCGCATCCTGCCCATCCTGACCACCATCACTCACCTCCCCCTCTGGAAGGGCCTGGTCAGCTACCTGCTGACCCCCAATCTGGATGCCTTCTTCGCCCACTCCCTCCCATTGGCTATGGCCGAGCGCCTGGACACCCTCGATGGCGTGCTCCCTACCCCCCTGCCCTCGGCAGGCCATGATTTCGCCGTCGCCCTCGGCTTCGTCGTGGTGCTCCTGGCCATCTCATCCTGGTTCTACCTGAAACGCGACATCCTGCAATAGGCCCCTCGCCAGCGGAAGAGTCAGCGGTAAGGATGGCCAGTTAGCAGCGCCGGGAACTCTGGCCAGCGACATCCCTTGGTCCAGTGACCCCGTGGCGGCCCACGGTAGATTGAGACACTATGCCATATGTGATACGATAGTAGCTATGACACCCTTTATCTGTAACAACCGGCGTTACTGGCCCGGAGCTTGCTGGCCCCCCTTAAACCTTAGGACTCAGCGAGGAGGACCTTATGGGCATCACATTACCCTGTGGCCACGAAGCGGTGACCACGGATCAGGCGCACTATTGTAGCTACCTGCGGCTTCATGAACTGCTACAGCTCCAACCGACCGGTGACCAGACACGCCACCCGGATGAGCACCTCTTCGTCAGCACCCATCAAGCCTTCGAGATCTGGTTTAAGCAGCTGCTCTTTGACATGCAGCGCCTCATTGCCGCCCTTGACCGCGACAACACCGGCCTGGCAACATGGCTTACCCGCCGCATCACCCGTATTACTGCCCTCTTTACTCCCATGATCCAGATCCTCGACACCATGGCTCCCAGCGATTTCTTCACCTTCCGGCCCTATCTCTCCCCCGCCAGCGGCACCGAGAGCCAGCAGTTCCGCGCAATTGAGATCCTCGCCGGATTGCGTGACCCGGCTTATCGCCACTTCCTGGAAACGCCAATCGAAACAGACCCCAACGGCAACCAGACCTGCCTGTGGACCGATTGGCTGCGCACCCTCTGGGAGAGCCGCTCGCTCCACGATGCCGTGATGGATCTATTCCGGCGGCGCGGCGTGACCCCGGCCGACATCTATACCAGCGCACCGCTGCCCAATCCCAACGCCGATCTCTTCCTCTTAGCCGAGGAGCTCCTCGACTTCGATGAGACCTTTGCCCTCTGGCGCACTGCCCATGCGCGCGTGGCCGAACGCGCCATTGGCCCGGACATCCCTGGAACCAGCCATACTACCGGCGTGCGCTACCTCGACTACACCGCTGCGCGCTCGCGCTTCTTCCCGGAGCTCTGGCACGCCCGCACCACACTCTGGGAGCGCATGGGCGATGCGCCGCATGAACCAGCAACCCGGCGCGGATAGCTACGCTACGCTCTTTGAGACCATCGGTAAGGTGCCAGACCCGCCGCGCATTGTCAATAAAGCAAGCATAGTCATGAGGGAGGTCATAGATGACGCTGACACGAACAGAAGTTGAGCAGATGCGTGCGTGCACCATTGCCTATCTTGATCGAGCGGGCATCATCTTACGTCCTGAAGAACGCGCCGCGATCGAAGTGGCCGACTTTGGACTGGGCGACCTCGTGCGCACCGGATTGCAGCTAGTTGTCTACATCAACACCCCACGCTACTGTGCCAAGGAGCTGGTGGTATTTCCACGCCAAACCTGCCCTGAACATCGCCATCCGCCGACTGACACCGGTAACCCTGGCAAGCAAGAAACCCTACGCTGCCGATGGGGAACTGTCTACCTCTATGTCGAGGGCGCGCCCGCCGCCAGCCCCCATTGCCGGCCGCCGGCGGGTGACGAAGCGTACTATACCGTCTGGCACGAGCTCCTCCTGCGCCCCGGCGATCAGTACACGATCCCGCCAGACACCAGACACTGGTTCCAGGCCGGCGATGAAGGCGCAATAGTCAGCGAGTTTTCGTCCATGAGCAGAGATGAAGCTGATATTTTCACCGACCCACGCATCCGGCGTATCCCCGAGATCGTCTGATTGCTCCCGGCCTGGCGCAAACGCACATGCGACTCATCCGCTCCCTGACGCGTTTTGGGGCCTCGTCCCCCTCTCTCGCGGTGCTCGTCCCTGACAGGAAGGGGAAAACACCACCGGCAGCGCCGTTCCCCCTCCCCAGCTCCGCTGGAGAGGGGGTTAGGGGGTGAGGCCCACGCGGGCCAGGTCCCTGGCCGGATAGAGTGCTATAATATCTCTGCATCAATTCATACAGAACAAAGAGCACCAAGCAAGCGAGGTAAAATGTTTGACAATCGGCGCCGGGCGCGGCAAAGAGCAGCCATCTTCATCATCGCCTTGATACTCAGCCTGGCAGCATGCCAGCAAACACCGTCAGTTGCCCAGAAGCCGCCTGCCACTCCATCTCCGACTCCCCTATCGCCAACGCCAACGTTACCTCCGCCGCAGTATGCAGTCACCATGCAGCGCAATGTCGCCTACGGTCCCATCACACCGGCAGAGACCCTTGATCTCTGCCAGCCGCTAAATGCCCCCATCCCCCATCCAGCTATCATGTTCATTCATGGCGGCGGCTGGTCTGCCGGCGACAAGCAGCAATATGACCCGGTCTGCCAGTATTTCGCCGCGGAAGGCTATGTGGCCGCTACCATCAACTACCGCCTCGCCCCGGCCAGTACCTGGCCTGCCCAGCTCGTTGACGCCCAGCTAGCCATGCGCTGGCTACGTGCCCAGGCTGACCAGCTCCAGCTTGATCCCCAGCGACTTTGCGCATTTGGCGATTCAGCAGGCGGCCACCTGGCTGTCTTCCTGGGCGCCCTCACCACCATTCACCCTGGCGACGAAGCCCAGCTCCTCGCCAACCAATCCCCTCAGGCTTCCTGTGTCGTGGACGAATTTGGCCCCGTGAATCTGATCCAGCTCGCCAGCATTCACCCAGACGCCATGCATAGCCTCTTTGGTGGGCCAACACCCCAAAGCGATCCGGCGCTCTATCGCGACGCATCCCCCATCTTCGCCATATCCCCTCAGACCTCACCCATGATTATCGTGCAGGGGACTCAGGATACCACCGTTCCCCCCAGCCAGTCCCAGGAGCTACAACAGGCACTTCAGCAGAACCATGTCCCCGTTGTCTACATCAGCTACAACGGGGGGCACGAGTTCAGCGGGCTCGATGCGCAGCAGGCCGAGGCCATCAGAGCGCAAATCTTCGCTATTCTCGCCGCACACGAGCACCCATAAGCGCCTCCTTCTCCTCGTTTCAGGTCAGGTGCCTGCCCGGTGCCAATCGATGCCCGGTACAATCGATGTCAGGTAAAAAGATCGTCATAAAAGGATCGTCGGCAGAAGCCCCGGCGATCCAGCGCTCAAAAAAGGCAAAGCAGCGCATGGTCGCTCTGGACAAAGCGCCTATGCACCACCCCAGATCGAACCAATATCGCCTGCTCTAAGCGGAGATAAGCGCTGCCGCTGCAGCTTGACAGTCCCTTCCCAGACGCTATACAGTAGCCTTATCATGTGTTATCGCGTTGCCACCATACCTGGTCACTTCCTCGGTCAGATGTTCTGGTGTTCGATGATCTCAATGATATCATCGCGCCCCTGTGCAGTGTCCTGGTCGCCGAGAAGGGAGCATCATCCGTCAGGCTGGTGACCCGCTGGCCCATGATTGGCATGGAAACAATTCTCGATGTCTATCTGGATTGGATTCTGCCCAAGGTGTACAAGGCCGGCGTAGAGATAATCTGCGACCATTTCGTCCGTTCTATTGACGGCACGCGCGTGGTCCTCTATAACGTCCACAATGACACCGCCGAACGAACGATCAAAGCCGATACGATTGTCATGGTGACCGGGCGCCAGTCTGAGAACACGCTCTACGATCTGGTAAAGGCGCGCGGCGTGAGTGTCGAGACCATTGGCGATGCCACCGCCCCGCGCGGCACCTATGAAGCGGTCTACGAGGGGCACCGCCAGGCAAAAAAGATCGGCTGATCCCCGCAGAGCTATCTGCGAGTCAGTCCAGATAGCTTTTCCTCTCCCCACATGCAAGGTCCAGGGGAGGCAGGCTCCGCTTCCCCCTCTCCAGCGGAGCTGGAGAGGAGGCCAGGAGGTGAGGCCCACCCGACCGCAGCGCTAGCTGCCGGTTGCCAGCACAATACGTGCGCCCATCGCCGCTTCCGGTGCGATCAGGAGCGCATCAGAACCATGGGCAACCGGCTCCAGGCCGGCTCCCGATCGCGCCAGAGCAGCGCGCCCCTGCTCCAGATCCTTGACCGCTAGCGTCACTGCAAATGGCCCCTCTCCAGCATCATCGAGTACCTGCCCTGCGGGACTGTCTCCGGCTGGCGCCAGCAGCGCAATACTGACCGCCCCGACCTGGAAGGTGGCGCGCGGCGCAATCAATCCCTGGTCCACATCCTGCTGGCGCAGCGCCAGACCGATCTGGCACTGGTAGAGCGCGATCGCACCCTCCAGATCGCGCACAACCAGAACTATCCCGCTGATACCTGTTGTGCCATTCGGATGTGTTCCCGGTTGCTCCCAGGAGAGGCGCTCGTCGTCCGCAATATCCCACTGGATGAAAAATGGCCAGGGTCGGCGCCAGGGCACTCCGCCGGGCACCAGCAAACGCCACGAGAGGCGCCGGCCATCGGGCCGCATCCGCTCCATCGCGAATGGCCCCTCCGCCGCCAGACCAGCGCTTGCCAGCCGCTCAGCGTCCTGCTGGATATCCGTGGTCGCCAGCGCATAGCCCACCAGGCCCCCCTCGTGCCGGCGCAAGAAATCGACCAGCACCTGCCCATGGGGACCGCTAGCATTGGCCTCAGCCTCATCGTACACTGCGATCAGCTCCAGGTAATCCAGCCCAAAGCGCACAATGGCATTATGTGTACCCCGCCCCGTATGACGCCCACCAGGGCGAACATCGAACCCCAGCTCCCGATAGCGACGCATCCCCTCATCCAGATCGCGCACCGCAATAACCACATGATCCAGGCGAGTAATCATTGATGCCTCCTTGAAGCTTCCTCTAAAAAGCCCGCCTTCATCCCGGGCTGGATGATCTGAAAGCCGGGAGCACTTCGCGCGTAACCCGCGTGAACTGATGTTCCTGCTCATAGCTGGTGAGCCGGAGTGTGATCGTCGTCGCGCCGGCCGTGCGGAATGCCTGGAGCCAGGCGATACACTCCTGGGGCGAGCCAAGCGCCACCCATTGCTCAACAAGAGCGCGTGGATAGTCCACACCATAGTAGGTATCCAGAAACCGCTTACTCTCGGCCAGAGCTGCCTCGCGGTCCTCATTGACGTTGATATTGTAGTACAGGCAGGCCTCAAATTGCGAACCAAGATCGCGCCCGGCCTCACGCGCGTAGCGATGAATGGCCGCAAGACTCTCGGCAAAGAGCTCCGGGGTAATCAGGGTTGTCATCCAGCCATCACCATATTTCGCGACACGGCGTAAGGCCCGCTCGGCCATCTTTGGCTTATCCGGCAGGACATTCGCTGTCACCCAGATCGGCACCGGTTGTTGCACAGGCCTGGGCAGCACTGTAACGTCGGTGAACTGGTTATATTCCCCCTGATAGCTCACGTGCTCCTGGGCAGAAGTCAGGCGCAGGATCTCGATAGCCTCCTCCATGCGGCGCATCCGCGTTGCCGGATCGATATGGAAGGCGGCAAACTCTTCCGCAAAATTCCCGCCGCCGGCGCCTGGCTGTCCCTGACAGGCAACAAAGATGGTCCGCCCACCGGACAGAAAGTCCAGGCATGCCCACTGGTAGGCCAGCAGCAGCGCATGGCGCAGGGGCGTGCTCGCGAAACAACCTACCCCCAGCTTTACGCGCTTCGTCCGCACTGCAAGCGCGCCCAGCAGCACCAGCGCATCCAGGCGCGGCTTGGCGAAAATCGAGTCACCGACCCACACAGAATCCCAACTGGCATCTTCATCGGCCCTTTCGGCCAGAGCAATCATCTCTTCGGTAGTCGTCATGCCAATGATGACGCCACGATTGGGCAACGTCAACCCAAAACGAATCCCGCGATCAGGCATACAATACTCCGTTCTCTCGTACATCGCTCTATCCGCTCGTCGGGCTGAGCATCGGGCTAGCGCGCTTGTCCATGCTCTTCCCACGCGGTTCCATGTACCTGCCCCATCATATCCACCAGCATGTGTTGCGAAGCCATCGGCCTGCCATCCAGCCGGTCCCGCAGCCAGTCCGCAATATATGTCTGCGGGTTGGGGCCGAGCGCAGTGGAGCTGGTGGTATGCAGGCCGTGCCGCTCACCCTGGTAGAGCAGTAATTGCTTGGGCGCCTTACCAACCGTCTTGATAATGTTATCAAGAATCCAGCGCTGCTCCTGCCAGCGCTTCATCCGTCGCTCCACTGCTGCCGGTACCAGTGGCATCGTGCATCTCCTCTCTATCCTTGTTGCTCCGATCGTTCGTCTGTACCACCATGCTCCCGTCCCAGCAAAGCTGGGACGGGATAAGGCTCTCCCTGCCACTTTTAGGACGGAGGCCAGAGCCGTCACGTTAGCAGATACCCTCCGTCCACAACGATCAAGCTGCCCGTCATATAGTCGGCAGCCGCGCTGGCCAGGAAGAGTGCCACCCTGGCGACGTCATCGGGCTCGCCGACGCGACCCAGTGGAACCCTGGCCACAAAACCCTGTGTCAGCTCCGGGATGGTCACGTTCGTTGCCCCCAGCACGGCTGCCTGCTGCGCCATTGCACCCGCTGTCTGGATGCCGCCCGGCGCGATGGCATTGACCCTGATCTGGTAGGGTGCCAGCTCCAGGGCCAGTGCCCTGGTAAGCATCACCACACCCCCTTTGGCTGCATCGTAGTGCGCCAGATTGCCGGTGGGACGCAGGCTATCAATAGAAGCCAGGTTGATAATCTTACCACCATGACCGTCCCGAATCATCTGCCGTGCCGCTGCCTGCGAAAAGAAGAACATCCCCTTCAGATTTATCCCCAGTACCCGATCCCACAGCTCCTCGGTGATCTGCAAGGCTGGTGAGAACGGATAGATGCCGGCATTATTGACCAGTATATCCAGCGTCCCGAAAGCATCCACCGTTGCCCGAACTACCCGTGGCGCATCAGCCACGTTGCTCACATCGGCATGCAGAGTCTCAGCCCTGCTCCCCCTGGCCCGGATCTGTTCGGCTGTCTGGTTCGCGGCCTCCAGGTCGATATCTGCGATCAGCACGGCAGCGCCGGCCTCGGCCAGCCGAAAAGCAATGGCCTGGCCAATGCCTGTGGCACCGCCGGTCACGATAGCGGCTTTGCCCGTCAGATCGAACAGTTGCGCGATCGTCTGCGCCGGCATATTTTCCTCCAAAGGGCCTGCTGGCCGGTTATCGTATCTTCTCGCCTCCCCACAAGTGGGGCAGGTGCAGCGAGCGGGACAGGTCTGTGCGCTGATGGTGCAGGAAGATGTGGCATGAGGTGCAGAGCCCCATCCCGTCATAATGCCAGGCATGCTTCCGCTGCAAGCCAGAATAGCTCCTGGCGGATCGTATGGGTTGTCCACTGGCGCGAGTCCCATTCAGGTCCGCTCAGATCGTCGCCGCCATAGAGGATCTGGGCAAACAGCACGCCACGAAAGCATGCCACGGCAAAGAAGGCTGCCGCCTCCATCTCTACCGTCAGGCACCCCTCGGACCTGCGGAGCTGGAGTTTTGCTGGCGTCTCGCGATAGATGCCATCGGTAGTCCATGTCTTGGCTACAATATACGGGATCTGGTGCGCTTGCAGCACCGCCTCAATCGCCGCGACCCCTTCCGGACTGGCGCTGACCTCGCGGCCAGGCGGCAAATAGTGATACGATGTCCCTTCATCGCGAATAGCCGCCGATGGCACCACGAGGTGCCCGGCCGCGACACTCTTGTCGAGAACGCCGGCCCCACCGCAGGCGATAAACTTCTTGCAGCCGCGTGCAATTACCTCCTCGAGCATCGCTGCCGCCAGTGGTGCTCCCACACCCGGATGGAACACCGCCAGCCGCCGGCCATTGACGTCTATCTCGTACAGCGGATGGATGCCGATCTCGCTGCGGTGGCGCGCGATCATCCTGGCACGGCCATCCGCGCACAGCTGCGCGATCACATCCTGGAAGAAGCAGACAACCGCATGCTCCGGCACGTCTTTTGCCCGAATCACACGCCGGGGCTCGATAATCGCCTCTGGCGTCGGATCGAATTCAAGAATAGGATAGAGTTGCTGCATATACTCCCGACTCATGAGTTTCTCATGACGCTTCCTCTCCGGCCCGATATGCTGCTCTGACCACATGCAGGCGCAGGATAGCTCATCTTGTTCCCTGACCCGGCTCAAACTGTATCGGCAGTGCTTTCAGGCCACGAAAGCGGAAAACATCGCGCCATTCCGGGTTCTCGATCAGCATGCGGATATTGCGGGTCCGGCTCAGCAGAGTGGTAAAAGCGATCTCGGCTTCCATGCGCGCTGTGGCAGCGCCAATACAATGGTGCAGGCCATAGCCGAAGGTCAGGTGGGGATTCTTCTTGCGGGTGATGATAAACGTATCCGGCTCTGCGAAGACTTCCGGGTCGCGATTGGCAGCGCCAAAGAGGAAGATGAACACCTGCTTCTTACAGATCGCGCGTCCGAACAGGTTAAAATCGTGCCGGGCCATGCGGAAGGTATATTGCATGGGGCTCTCGTAGCGCAGGGCTTCCTCGATAAATCCTTCCATGAGCGTCAGATCGGCCTGCAAAGCGGCCATCTGGTCGGGATGACGCAGCAGGCAAAGCAGGCCGTTGCCCAGTAGATTGCTGGTGGTTTCGTGCCCGGCAAACAGGAAGAAGACACACTGCGCGTAGAGCTCCTCCTCACTGAGCACATCGCCCTCTTCTTCTGCCTGCACCAGGATGGACACGAGATCCTGGCCGGGATGTTTCCGCCGCGCCGACAGAATTGCCCGAAAGTAGCCGGTCAGCTTGTCCAGCGCGTCTCTGGCGCAGCGTGCAGCCTCCACAGATGATGAGGCATTGCCCAGAAACATCGCCAGCTCGTCCATCCACTGAATAAACGTCGCGTGATCTTTATCCGGAATGCCCAGCATCGCACAGACCACGCGCACCGGCAGCGGATAAGCAAAATCGCGGATGAAATCCATCTCGCCCACGCTCATCACCCGGTCCAGCAGGCTATCAACGATGGCCTGAATGCGTGGGCGGAAGCTCTCAAGCACCTCCGGGGTAAAGCCCTTTTGCAGCAGGCGTCGGATGCGCAGGTGTTTAGGCGGGTCTATGAAGGCCAGCCAGCGTGCCAGATATTCGTCCAGGCTGCGGAGCTCCGCATGGTATTCAGGTGGAAACTGTGCGACCAGGCTGCCCGATTTTTCGGTGGTCAATCGTTCGTTATCGCGTAACAGGAACGTGTTGTCTTTATAGTGCGGCAGCACCCATGCCCCGCCCAGAAAGTCTGGCGACCAGAACATGCGCTCATTTGCGAGCCATGCTTGATAGTGCAGGTAAGGGTTGGCAATAAAAGCTCTGTCAAGCATATGTCAGGCTGCCTTTCTTGATGATCTGAGACGCCAGGCTAATACATCACTACCCCGGCTGACACATTCAGATCCTCTCCCGTGATTGAAGCCGCCTGGTCGGATGCCAGAAATACCGCTGCATTGGCGATATCACCGGCTGGAACAAGGCGGCCCAGTGGTGAGCTACTGGTGAATTGTCGGTGCGCCTCCTCGACGCTGATCCCCTGCGCCTCTGCCTGCTTGCGGATGACCCATTCAATGCGCTCGCCCTCGACCCCGCCCGGAGAGATGAGATTGACACGAATGCCATAACGTCCCACTTCCCAGGCCAGCGTCCTGGTGAGCCCGATGAGAGCCGTCTTGCTGGCGGCATAGGGTGTACGCCCCAGCAATGGGCGCTTGCCTGTCATGGAACCGATGATAATAATGCATCCTGAGTGCCGCGCGATCATCGCGGGCAGGAAGGCCCGGCAACACAGATATGTGCCCGTCACATTGACAGCAAAGACATCGGTCCACTCCTCGGGTGTGATCTCCCATAACGGGGCGGTGGGGCCACCGATGCCGCTGTTATTCACCAGAATGTCCACCCGGCCAAAGTGGCCCAGCGCCTGCTCGGCCAGGTTACGCACGCTCTCCGGCTGGCGGATATCTGTGGGCACCACCAGTGCCTGGCGCCCCAGCTCCTCTACCATTGCCTGCGTCTCCTCCAGCGCTGTCACCGTGCGGCTTGCCAGCACCACATCCGCCCCTGCGCGCGCATAGGCCAGGGCAATTGCCCGCCCGATGCCACGTCCGCCCCCGGTGATGATAGCGACCTTATCGTTGAGCATGAGCGATACCTGCCCTTCCTTATGCAGCTCAAAATGCAGCTCACATCCTGCGGCTCAAATCGCGGGGGACCTTCCAAAGGACTCCAGGGCTGCGAAGGAACTGTATGACTGTATCCGGCACTGCGCAAGTATCTCTCGCCCAGGTGCGACCCTGGTGTCCTTTGGGGTTCAAGGCTTACCTCCCCGCCTGGCCTTTTTTCGCCTGTGCCTCCGTCACCCAGCGTACGATCTTCTCCGGTGTAATCGGCAGCTCGTCAATCTTGATACCGAAAGGCTTCAGCGCATCCTCAACCGCCCGCGTCACCGCTGGTGGCGCGATCATGCGCCCACCTTCCCCGGCGCCCTTGACGCCATAGGCAGTGAAGGGCGAGGGGGTCTCATGGAAGTAGACCTCAATGTCTGGCACCTCTCCGGCAGTTGGCACTAGATAGTCCATCAATGTCGCGGTCAGATTCTGGCCATTGGCATCGTAGCGCACCTCTTCATAGAGTGCAATGCCGATGCCCTGGGCGATGCCACCGTGGATCTGGCCTCTGAGGGTGCGGGGATTCATCACTGTGCCGGCATCGTGCACGGCAATATATTTCAAGAACTTCACCTGGCCGGTCTGGATATCCACCTCGACAATCGGAATATGGCAGGCGTGGCCCATGATGGGATAGAACACTCCCAGGTCCTTGCGATCTGCTGCGGGCGCTGTCGTGAAGGGGTGGTCGTAGGTGAAGCTGGCCTCCAGGCCGCTCTCCATATCTGGGGGCAGATCGAGTTTGTACCAGTATGCCTTCAGCCCGATGTCAGCAATACTGAGCGAACGCTGTGGATCAGGCACACCCTTGACCCAGACGCGGCCCTCACGCAGCTCCAGGTCATCGGGGCTGGCCTCCAGCAGATGACCGGCGATCTCGAACATCTTCTTCTTGACTTTCAGCGCCGCGCCACGTACTGCTCCTGAGAGCATCACCGTCATACGGCTGCCGCCAGGGCCAGCGCTGGGCAGGCCATGCAACGTGCTATCGTAGGCGACGCTGACGGTGCCGGGATCCACGCCGAATTCCTCAGCAATCACCTGCGCCGCCACGGTTTCGGGGCTGTTGCCCCAGAAGGGGGAGAACAGGGTCACTGTGATGCCGCCCGTCGGCCCGATACTCACACGCGCACTCTCCGGTGTGGTGGTCAGGCCGGTGGCGGGTCCAGGGTTGTGGAACCAGAATTCGGTGGCGCTGTAGGTGCTGCGGTGCTGCGCCGTGGTCAGGCCGATGCCAATGTAGCGACCCTGTGCGCGGGCGCGCGCCTGCTCCTGGCGCCAGTAATCCAGATCGGCCTGTTGCAGCGCCATCTCCAGTACGGCTGGATAGTTGCCGCTATCGTAGACGTTGCCAGTGGGGATCTTATAAGGGAACTGGTTGGGCTGGATGAAGTTGCGGCGCCGAATCTCCACGCCGTCAATGCCCAGCTCATCAGCGGCTGCATCTACCAGCCGCTCCAGCACCCAGTTGCCCACATCGGAGCCAGCGCCACGGAACACCCCCTGCTGATCCTTGTTGGTCAGCACCGCCTTGATGCCGGTCTCCACACTTTTGATGGTGTAGGGGCCGGTGATCTGTGACATCATGTTCGTGTTGCCGGTGATGGCAAACATAAAGTAGGCGCCGTAGTCATCGATAGTATGCAGGCGCAGACTGAGGAATTTACCATCGTTGGTGACCGCGAGCTCGGCATCGTAGATGCGATCGGGCCCCTGGCTATCGTTCGCCATCAGGTTATCCATGCGGTCTTCCATGAACTTGACGGGTCGCCCGGTCACCTTAGAGAGCGCGCCGGCAATGGCGATCACCTTGCCCAGGACATGTTTGCTGCCGAAGCTGCCGCCGGTGTACATGGGATAAAAGTCAACCATATGGGGCGACAGGCGCAGAGTGCCGGCAATGACCCAGCCAACAAAGTTGAGCATGTTGGTGTTGGACCAGACCTCCATGCGTCCACTGGCCGGATCATACCGGCAGACAGCGCCGCAGGTTTCCATGGGTGCGGCGGTTGCCCGTGGCCAGCGCAGCCGCCGCTTGATAATGCGGTCGGCGCGGGCGAAATCACCCTCCACGTCGCCGAAGATAAAGGTGTGGTCATAGACGACGTTCGAGGCGAGATTCTCGTGCACCAGCGGTGCGCCGGGCTTCATCGCTTCCAGTACGTCAATTACCGGTGGCAGCGGTTCCCACTCGATCTGCACCAGCTCCAGTGCGTCCTCGGCGATATAGCGACTCTCTGCCGCCACGGCGACGACGGCCTCACCAACGTAGCGCACCTTATCGACGGCGATGGCATGTTCCACCACCGGCTCGGCACAGAAGGCCGGCACCGGGTCGATGATGGCGGTGGCGTCACGACCGGTCAGCACCGCAGCGACGCCCGGCAACTTCTTAGCTTCGCTGGTATCGATGCTGCGAATACGGGCGTGTGGATAGGGGCTGCGCAATACAGCGGCATGGAGCATGCCGGGCAGCTTGATATCGTTCGTATACTGCGCCGTTCCCATCAACAGAGCCGGGTCCTCCAGCCGTCGGATCTCCTTACCAATCCAGGTATGCTTCTCGGTAACCATAGTGCACCCCCTGAAAACGTCAACCACAGAGAGCGCAGCGAACACAGAGAAAGAGAGATATGTGGAAGCTATCAGTGATCTGCTGTGCCCTTTGTGACTCGAACTCTCGACAGCATGAGCTCATCATGCTGTGGTTCAAACTGCTGTTCCTCGCCAGAACATTTGCCTGCTCCAGGACGATACGCTAAGCTGGAGCCAGCGCTCGCGCGGCAGCGCGGACAGCGGCGATGATATGTTGATAGCCGGTGCAGCGGCAAATGTTGCCGGATAAGGCCCGGCGGATCTCCTCCTCGCTCGGGTCCGGGTTTTGCTGCAGGAGCTCGTAGGTGGTTAGCAGAAAACCAGGGGTGCAGAAACCGCACTGGAGCCCCTGCTCCTCCCAGAACGCTTTCTGGATCGGGTGCATCTCGCCATGCTGCGCCAGCCCCTCGACCGTCATCACCTCGTGGCCATCGGCCTGCACTGCAAACAACAGGCAGGAGCGCACACTCACCCCATCCATGAGCACCGTACACGAGCCGCAGACCCCCTGCTCGCAGCCCAGATTTGTCCCGGTCAGCCCCAGATCCTCTCGCAGCGCGTCGGCCAGCAATCGTCTTGGTTCGACAAACAGGCGGTAGGTTACCCCATTTACCGTCAGCCGTATGGGCATGAAATCCTCTTCCATCATCGTCTCCTTCTTTAATATGAGACCCGCAGCGGATTTGAACCACGAAGGATACGAGGGTTTCCAGAAGGAATGGTGCTTTTTTCCTTCGATCGCTTGTTGCCAGCCTTGTATCTGCTCTGCTATGTATCCTGACCATGTATCCTGGTGGCTTATTTGCCCACCACCTTTGTGTTACCTTCTTTGTGGTTCAATTCTGCGTGCGCGTTTATTGTGGCCGGGCACGCGCGGTGGCGGTGGCCAGGGCACGTTCGGTCAGGACACCGGCCAGATGGCGACGGTAGTCAGCGGAGCCATGGATGTCGGATGGTGGATCAGCAAGCGCAGCCCGCACGGCAGCAGCGGCGGCGGCCCATGCCTCAGGTCCGGGTTGCTGCCCACGCAGCACTGCTTCAGCATCACGGGCGCGTACCGGCGTGGGCCCGACGCTGCACAGGCCCAGCCGCGCATCGGCAATGGTGCCATCTGCGGCCAGTACTACAACGGCTGTCACCCCTGCCAGTGCGTAGTCTCCCTCGCGGCGCGAAAACTCCAGAAATGTGCTGCCCGTGCCCGCTGGCAGACCGGGAACACGTAACTCGGTCAGTAGCTCGCCAGCCTGCAGGCTGGTCTGAAGATAGCCCTGAAAGAAGTCCCGCGCGGCGATCGTGCGGCTGCCTGCTGGGCCGCGAACAACAAACTCTGCGTCCAATGTAACCATCACCGCCGGCAGTTCGGCAGCCGGATCGGCGTGGGCTATGCTCCCGCCGGCGGTGCTGCGGTTGCGGATCGCCGGGTGACCGATAGAGCGCACGGCCTCAACCAGCAAGGGCAGGCGCGCAGCGACGGTTGTGTCCCGCTCCAATGTGGCGTCGCGAGTCATTGCGCCTATTGCCAGGCCGCCATCCAGGGGGCGAACATAGGCCAGCGCACTGATAGGATTGATGTCCACCAGTACACGTGGCTGCACCAGGCGCATATTCATCAGTGGCACCAGGCTCTGGCCGCCAGCGAGCACCCGTGCTTCCTCGCCATGCTCAGCCAGCAGCGCCAGTGCCTCCTCCACACTCCGCGCCGCAAAATAGCGAAAACTCGGTGGTTTCATATGCCCCCTCCTCAATACGAGACTTGTCCCTGGACATGAAGGAACCAGGTGCCACCGTTGTGTCCTTAGTGGTGCAAATGCTTGGTCTCCCTACCCTGGCTATCCTGGTTGTTCAGCCATCAGGCCGACCTGGCGCAGGAATGTAGCCATATCCCAGTAGTCCGAATTGCGGCGGATCTTCCCCTCGTGCAGTTCGAGGATGGAAGCGCCGCGTACCGAGAAGGGCTTACCGGTAGCCGGCAGACCAGGCGAATTGCCCTGGTGTGTGCCCGACATAACCCACTCCCAGCTCGCCCAGCCATCGGCAACAAAACCGGCTTTATATTCCAGCTTAAAGTCGGGAAAGGTGGCGAAGACCTCACTGGTAAATGCTTCGAGCTCTGCCTTTCCCCGGTTGATGGCCCCCAGGGCGACATCTTCGTACATGCAATCGTCCGTAAAGAGAGCGGTCACTGCCGCGGGATGATGAGATTCCCAGGCGGTGATCAGATCCTGGAACAGCTTCGGTACTTCTGCTGACATAGCCTACACTCCTCCTGACAGCTCAACCGTCCAACTCTCGCACCGGCTGAAAGGTGGCGTACTGCGCCTATCGCCCTGGTGGGCGATCCGGCCACACAAATAGCTCGACGATATAGCCATCAGGATCGCACACGTACATCTGGGTAGCACCATCGCCACGGGGGCGTGGCCCACCGACGACCTCGACGCCGTGGGCACGCAGGTGTCGCTGTGCTTCCTCCAGGTCATCAACCTGAAAGGCAATATGGGTGGCAAAGCCACGCGCCTGCTCGTCGCGATTATAGCCGGGGTGCGTTTGTGTGACGCGGCCAGGCTGAGCTTCGCCGATCAGGTGAATCTCAGCAGTGCCCTTGCGGAACCAGGCACCGGGAAAGTCGAAGTTGCTCGGACGGGGAATCTCGGTCATACCCAACACCTGGCCATAGAAGTGGCGAGACCGCTCCACATCGCGCACCAGTAGAGCGGCATGATCCAGGCTGTGAATCTCCATGGGCGTGTCCTCCGTAGGAACGCTCGCAGTCCTCGTCTTAACCGGGAATGGCAAGGATAACGATAGGCATGGTGCTCGCTATAAGCACTGTCGCTCTGGGGAATATATGTATAGCATGCCATGAGGGATTGGTGAAAGTCAATAGCAATGGCAATGTTCACAAATGTTGTTCATCGTAGCTCTGTAGCTATTGACAAAAATATTGAACCATTGTATACTAAAAAAGAAACACGGTTCGTCCTGCAACGGCTATCCCTTTAGTGTCCGTCCTGTTACGCCGCAGCCATGCGCGGCTTGCGGGACCTCTTACCCCCGGATGGTGGGCTGGCCTTCAGATGCCATCTCACTATGAGAGGAGCTGCCATGCCATTCGCTCTTACCCAGCCCTATTCCTCCATTGCTGCGCCTGATGCCAGTTCGGCATCCAGCAGCGACTTCGCCCGCACGGATCCCTATATCCAGTTCGAGCGCCTGCTCACCGATGCCACGCGCCGCCTCTATGCCCTGGAAGATGCCTGTGCCCAGGATCAGTTGACCCCCACGCAGATCGAGCTTGACCTGGTGCGCCTGACCGCTGAGGAGATGCGCGCGCGGCTGGCTCAGGCGCAGGTGCTCGCGGAGGCCGATAAGGCGCGTATGACACCTGGCCTGTGCATGGCTCTCAACGAGCTGGCCGAGCATGCGAACCACATCGCCGATCAGGTGGCCGGCCTGGAGCAGCAGCGCCAGTTAGACAAACTGACCAGCCGGCAGCGGCGCATAGCCCTGGCGCGGGCCACTGCGGCGCACACACGGCTGCATACAACCCATGTGCGGCTGGAACTGATGCTGGCGCGCGGCACCGATCAGAGTGCCGACGCTGCGACTCACCTAACGCCGCCGGAATGGGCGCAGCAGATCCTGGCCGCCGGCGAGACGCTGATGGCGCATAGCCGGCAGCGATTGGCGGCGCTGCGCCAGTATGAGGGAGCCGCAGGTATGCCGCTGGCTGTACCTGATAGCCACACAACGATAGCGCCGCCAGACGCTGCGAGCCCGCTGTATACCACTGCCAGCGATGCTGCTGTGCCGCCGGCCGAACCGGTTCCAGGGGCCATGAGCAATGGCCATCATAGCAACCAGCACCCGGACCTGCAAACCTTGCCAGGCACTGTGGCGCCCCCGGCCGCCGCGCTGCCCATAAAGCCAGCTCTGTCCGGGCCGTCCGCTAATTCTGGCAAGCAGCATAAGCCGGATAAGAAGGATAAGAAAAAGAAGGCAAAAGCGCGCCGCAAACGTTAATGGGCTGGTTGTGGGGGGAAGGTTCCCTCGCTGATAAGGCGTCTCGTGGTCTCGCACCGTCTGATTCATGAGGACAGCGGGGGCGGGTATCTGGCCCGCCCTCGCTGGGCAGAGGCCCCAGAAGGGTCAGGGCGAGCCACCCCTATCCCGGGACTCTGCTCTTCCTGAGCGCGTGATCCTGCCTGATGGGCCAGAGCCGCTACTCCTGATACTGGAATTGCCCGGTTGCCAGGTTGAACGTACCATGGCTGGCTGGCGTGCTGAACGAGAGCACCTTGCCGGCGATGGCCGTCAGGGTCAAGGCGCCGTCCGCTCGTGGCGCCAGGTACTCATGTTGACTCTCCGCGCCAGTCACCAGGTTCTCCTGGAAGACGACCAGCACCCCTTGCTGGAGATTGCTTGCCAGTGCACCGGCGTAAACGATGGTGAAGATGTTGCCGCTCTGGAGCTGTGCGCGATCTGTCAGTTGGAATAGCCGTGCGGGAAGAGCTGCCGGGGCGCCGTCGCTCATGGGAAAGATGCCGGTCTGGAGGTGTGGCACGGATGGCATCGGCAGGTACCCCGGATGGGGGGCTGGCTGCAGCGGACCGGCGACAGCTGCCCGTTGTGCCGCGAGCCGTTGCTGCATGAGTGCTACCTTCTGCGCTGGCGAGACCAGCGTCGGCTGTGTGCCGGGGGTACGTGCAGCTCCGGCCACGGTGGCCAGGGCAATGCCGCCAATTACCAGGATAATCAGGCTGCCGGTAAGGATCCACTTCTTCATGGTCTTCTCCTCCTGAAGCGCCTAGATATTGGTCAGCCACGGTATGGTCGACTGGTACGTGTTTGGATCGCTGGCAAGGGCATTCCACATGTCTGTCCAGCCCTCGTCGGGTGTGTTGCCATAAGGATACGAGGTCATGACCCCGATAATGTACATTGGGCCACCCTCATTGGCCACAGCCCACTGGTCGAGTGGTTCCCAGTCGAGTGTGGCATCGGCATTGAAGTAGATCTCCGGCACCGGGTAGTTCGGAGCCGCGCCATAAGCGCAGTACCACACATCGTAGGCACCCCAGCCGTTACCGGGATTGGTGCCGCCGCTATCGTCGCCATAGTCATAGAAATAGTGATGCGATTCAACCGTGGAAGCGAAGCCATTAACAAAGCTCTCGCTTTGCGCGGGGGTGGCCCACTCCACTTCGATATCATCAGCTCCGTCGGCGTTGACACGTGAGCTGAAGCCGGAGTTAACAATATAGTTGGCCACGCCGTTGACCACCTTCGCCCACATCTGCCCGGCTGTATACCACTGCGAGTTGGTCCAGTACTGGCCAACACCGTTGTAATTGCTCGTGCCGATGCCGATGTCTACCGCCGCGGTTGAGGGACTGCAATTCCAGAAGCCGCGTGCAAAATTAGCCACGGCATGGCCGATAGCATAATCGGAATCGAAGTTGCCCCCAAAGTCATAGGTGCCATAGGTGGTGCCGTGCAGATCGGGCTCGCCAAAATCCAGCACGATTAACCCATATTCATTGGATTGACCCGCGCTGCACCCCTGGTTATAGAGGGTCGTGTAGTTGGTGGTGGTCTCGTAGATGGATGTCGTGTAGGGCGGTGGACTGGGTTGCAGGGGCCGCGATGGATGAGATGTTGCGGCCTGTGTCACCTGGGGGAACGCTGTGCCGCCAAGGGCAAAGAGCAACCCCAGGCACAGCCCAGAAAGCAGACGGAACAACTGGTGTGGGACCATGCGTGCTCCTTCCTTTGTGCTTCTTGCCTGCCAATGAGCCTGATAACGATGCCATGGTTTGTTGTGGCCTGTTGCTGCTGACGTAAATCGCGACAAATCCTGAGTATACCAGGACGATTGCTATAATTGAGGTTTTATCGCTAGGGCTATTCTACCAGAGGGGCAGCAGCGGTGTCAATAAGTATACCCCCATAAAGACTATTTGCGGAGCATCCTGGCTGCCTCTCGCTCCGCCAGATCGGTATATTTTTCCCCCCTGCCAGCAGGACCGATCTGGCGTGCGGCGTGCCAGAGCTGGTTGATGGGGAGCGGGTTTCCGTTTGCATGGGTAGCGGTGCTCGCAAGGAAGCGGGGCCAGGGCAAGATGCGTTTGGAGGTGGAACGATTCTTGCTGATAGCAAACGGGTCGAGCAGCGATCTGGGGAGGAGGTATCCCATGCGACATCGCGATGCCATTATCTTCACGCTCCTGCAGCGCATCGAGGCCGAGCATTATGCTGCCCACCATGCTGCTATCTCGCTTGTTGGCCGCAGTCGCGCCGGCGCTGTCAACCGCCATCTGATCCACATCTATGCCTTACGCCACGAGCTGAGCGCCATTGCCGGGCAGTCATTGGCCATACGGCCAGGTGCAGCGCTCCCTGGAACGAGTACGACGCTTTTACGTGGCAAACGACGGCTGTGCTGTTCAACGCGGCATGGCGCAACCACACATACATCCCACTCATCGCCGGAAATAGGCCACCAGATTGCTCAGATGTGCCTGGCCGCACGCTGAGCCGTGCACACGAGATCCCCTTATCCAGTTTGTGTTGATGATGCCGGCCAGAGGCAAGATCGCCAGCTGCGTTCTTCCGGTGTGCTCCGGCCATGGAGTACAATAGAGGCTATGGGCCAGCCGCCATAGACTGGCGGGTGCATCTCTCTCTGGCCCTGGGATGCCGCTGGCAACACTGTGCCCGAGGCACCATCGGCAGGGTCGTGTGCATATGGCCAGCTATTGGCGCAGGTTGGACAACCGCGGCGCACCGGGGATTGCGTCCGCTCTGGTAGCTTTTCTTGGCAAAGGGAATGAGGTCAAAAGAGATACGGAGGACGGGGGGGAGCCTGCGGGCTCGCTCCCATCTCCATCGTGTGGGTAGGCTCCTGCTGGCATCGCTCGTTTTGCTGGTAGCATGCGCAAAAGGCAGTCCGACGTTGCCGGGTCGGTGGCAGATCGTCGCCAGCCCCACTCATCAGGGCGCCTTGTTCAAGATAGCGGCAGTCTCGGCCCACGATATCTGGGCTGTGGGCAGCTCTAGCAATGCCAGCGGTATCTTCCAGACGCTGACCGTACACTGGGATGGTACGCGCTGGGCAATCGTTCCCAGCCCCAATAGAGGATCTTTGGCGAACAGTCTGCTGGGAGTGGCGACGGTCGCGACGAATGATGTCTGGGCGGTGGGGGTCTGCGCCGGCACGAGCGGTCAGCAAACGCTGGTAATGCACTGGGATGGTGTGCGCTGGTCTATTGTTCCCAGTCCCAATGCCGGACAGGACGCCGGGTTGAGTGCGGTAGTGGCGGTCGCAACGAATGATATCTGGGCGGCGGGTGGCTATAAGCGTACCGGCACGGTAGCGCAGACGCTGATTGAGCATTGGGATGGGTCGCGCTGGGCCATTGTTCCTAGCCCGAATCCCGGGTCGGTGGAAAACATCCTGACTGGTCTGACGGCTATCGACGTGAACAATATCTGGGCGGTCGGCAGTTACATGACGCCTTCCAGCCAGCGGACGCTGATCGAACACTGGGATGGCCAGAGCTGGCGCGTTGTCCCCAGCCCCAACGTCGGGCAGGCCAGTATTCTGAGCGCGGTGGCGGCGGTCGCGGCAAACGACATCTGGGCAGTGGGAGATGCTTATCAGTCTGGTAACTTCCAGACACTGATCGAACACTGGGATGGCGCTGGCTGGCATATCGTCTCCGGCCCAGATCCGGCGAGCGGTGTAAGCCATCTATTCGGCGTGGCAGCGGTTACCGCAAATGATGTCTGGGCAGTTGGCGGGTCAGCGCCTGCTCAGAGTGGTCCGCAGCGGGTGCTGGTTGAGCACTGGGATGGTTTGGACTGGAGTGTGGTCGCTGCTCCCAATTTGTCGGGGGCGGCATACGATAGCTTGCTGGGGATAGTGGCAGTCTCCGCCAAAGATATCTGGGCAGTGGGAAGCAGCCCGGATGGGCCACTCATCGAGCACTATCGCGCATAATTATCAAACTCGCCTCCCCAAAGGGAGAGAGGGAAAGGGATGATACTCCCTCCCCTCTCAGGGTTCTGGAGGGCGCGAGCGCCGCGCCGGCGCGTTGTTCCCGCTCAGAAAAAGGTATCAGGCCTGCTCACGCACCAGGCGGCGCAGCACGGTTTGCAGGATGCCGCCATTGCGGTAGTATTCAATGTCAATCGGGCTGTCGAGGCGGGCGACAACCTGGAAGGTTTTCTCCTGGCCATCGTCGCTGCGGGCGCGGACGGTCAGCTCCTGGCGCGGCTTGAGGCCACCGCTGATGCCTTCAATCGTATAGCGCTCGCGTCCCGTCAATCCCAGGCTCTCGCGGTTCTCGCCCGGCTTGAACTGCAAGGGGAGCACGCCCATGCCGACCAGATTGCTGCGGTGGATGCGCTCATAGCTCTCTGCCAGCGTGGCGCGGATGCCGAGCAGCAGTGTGCCCTTGGCGGCCCAGTCACGCGAGCTGCCGGAGCCATACTCCTTGCCGGCGATCACCAGCAATGGGGTGCCCTCCTGCTGATAGCGCATGGCGGCATCGTAGATAGTCATGAGCTCACCATCGGGCAGATGGCGTGTCCAGTATCCTTCCTGGCCATCGGCAAGCTGATTGCGCAGGCGAATGTTGCCGAAGGTGCCGCGCATCATCACCTCATGGTTGCCACGGCGCGAGCCATAGCTGTTAAAGTCGCGTGGCTGGACACCGTGCGCGATGAGGTAGCGTCCGGCGGGACTATCCTTGGGGATGGAGCCAGCGGGCGAGATATGATCGGTGGTGATGGAGTCGCCGAGCGAGACGAGGACACGTGCATCAGTGATGTCGGTGAGTGGAGGAGGCTCAAGGGCCATCCCCTCGAAGAATGGGGGCCGGCGTACATACGTGGAGGTCGGGTCCCAGGCGAAGAGGCCACTGCCGGCCTCCGGGAGGGGCAGGGCGCGCCAGTGCTCGTCGCCCTCAAAGACGTGGGCATACTCCCGGGCAAACTCTTCGGGGTTGAGCACGCGCCGCATCGTCTCCTGGATCTCCTGTGGCGTCGGCCAGATATCGCGCAGGTAGACCGGTTCGCCATTGGGGTCATAGCCCAGCGGATCGGTGGTCAGATCGATGTCGACCGTGCCGGCCAGAGCGAAGGCAACGACGAGCGGCGGCGAGGCCAGATAGCTGGCGCGCACCTGCGGATGGATGCGCCCCTCAAAGTTGCGGTTGCCGCTGAGCACGGCGGCGACGACAAGATCCTCATCCTGTATCGCTTTGGCGACCGGTCCAGGCAACGGGCCGCTGTTACCGATGCAGGTAGTGCAGCCATAGCCGACGGTATGGAAGCGCAGCGCCTCGAGGAAGGGTGTCAGGCCAGCTTCGCGCAGATAATCGGTGACGGCGCGTGAGCCGGGCGCCATGCTGGTTTTGACGTAGGGACGCACACTCAGTCCGCGCTCCACAGCATGTTTGGCGAGCAGACCGGCTCCGATCATTACCGAGGGATTGGAGGTGTTGGTGCAGCTGGTGATGGCAGCGATGGCCACCGCGCCATCGCTGATGGCGACCTCCTCGCTGTCCAGGTGGACGCGAGCAATGTGCCGGTGATACTTCATCCCGTTGCCATTCTGCGGGTGCGGCGGACCCCCTTCAGCCTCGAATGTGCCGACCTCTTTCCCGTTCGCTTCAGCGGCACGGGTTGGGGTGGCAGCAAGCCGATCTTTGAAAGCGGCGTAGAAGCTCTCTCTGACGCGGCTCAGGGCAACGCGGTCCTGTGGGCGGCGTGGACCAGCGAGGCTGGGTTCGATGGTGCTCAGATCGAGTTCGAGCAGCTCGTCGAAATCAGGGTCAGGTGTCATGTCGGTGCGGAAGAGTCCCTGTTCTTTGGTATAGCGTTCGACCAGATCGATAAGCGTCTCGTCGCGGCCCGTGCTGCGCAGGTAGCGCAACGTTTCGGCGTCGACAGGGAAGAGTGCTGCCGTGGCGCCGTATTCTGGCGACATGTTTGCAATGGTGGCGCGATCGGGCAGGCTGAGCGAGCTCAAGCCGGGTCCAGCAAACTCGACGAAGCGGCCAACGACGCCGTGCTTGCGCAGCATCTCAGTGACAGCAAGCACCAGATCAGTGGCCGTAGTGCCTTCGGGCAGGGCGCCGCTGAGGCGGACGCCAATGACTTCGGGCATGAGCAGGTAGAGCGGCTGTCCCAGCATTACTGCCTCGGCTTCGATGCCGCCGACGCCCCAGCCAAGCACGCCCAGGCCGTTGATCATGGTGGTATGCGAGTCGGTGCCGACGAGGGTATCGGGGTAGGCCAGGGTGGTGCCGTCCGGGCCGGGGCGGGTCTGGACGACCTTGCCCAGATATTCGAGGTTGACCTGGTGGACGATGCCGGTGCCAGGCGGGACGACGCGAAAGTTTTTGAACGCCTGCTGTGCCCAGCGGAGTAGCGCATAGCGTTCACTGTTGCGCTCGTATTCGCGCTCGACGTTCCGGGCAAAGGCCATCAGTGTGCCAAATACATCTACCTGGACAGAGTGGTCGATGACCAGGTCAACAGGTACAAGGGGGTTGATGCCATCCGGGTTACCGCCGAGATCATGTACGGCATCGCGCATAGCGGCCAGGTCCACCACGGCGGGCACGCCAGTGAAGTCTTGCATGATGACGCGCGCCGGCAGGAACGGTAGCTCCTCCGGTGTGCCGGGGAGCGGACGCGTGCTGATGCCAGGACGCCAGCGCGCGAAGGCGAGCACGTCAGCTTCGCTGACCAGTTCTGGCACCAGATCGTGGTGGCGAAGGGCATTTTCGAGCAGGATACGCACCGTGAATGGGAGACGCTCGATAGGAGTGGTGTCATGATTGGCAAGCGCGCTGAGGCGATAGATATGGAGCGCTCCACCAGCCGTTTGTAGCGTGGCGCACGCGCCAAACGAATCGTGTTTTGGAGCCATGCTCTCTACTCCTTGGATAGCAGGACGATTTGTGCAAGGTCCTACTTTCAGAGATGGTATTGTAGTCATCCCCACAGGTGATGGCCGGGGAGGGATGGGTAGTTCTGTCCGGCATGAAGCCATGCCTGTGTCCGCAGCACTGTGTGCGACTGGCGCTCATTTGCGCGGTGGTGGCGTGCCTGCCCCGGCTTAGCGAGAGCACGCCATACAGTCATACATATTACCACAGTTTACCGTTCATTGCCGGGGTTGGAGCCGGGGGCCATGGGCCAATCGTTGTCGTCCGGTGCGCGATCAGCGTATACTGCGGGTGATTGGGACGGGTCTGCGTAGCCCCCCATGGCCCAGCTGTCGCCGGGGGAGAGCCCATGTTGGGGACTCCTGGCTCAGCATCTTAACGATGTTTTCAGGCGCCGCAGCTTAAGACCGGTGCCCTGGCCGGCTGCGCGCCGATTACCAGGAGAGAGGGACGGATGATAGCGGCACTGATGGCGGTGGTTTTGTTTGTGGCCGGAGTAGCACTGGCGGTCTGGGCGACGGAGCGACTGCTGGAGGGACTTGTTGGCCTGGCGATGGCGCTGCGGTTGTCCGCCTTTGCGGTGGGCGCGGTGCTCTCCGGCCTGGAGGCTGAGAACGTCGCCGTCGGGCTCGCCGCTGGCGGGCAGGGGGTAGCAGCGGTGGCACTGGGCACGGTGTTCGGTGGCGCTATCTTCCTGGTCTGTATGGCGCTGGGGCTGGGCGCCCTATTGTATCCGCTACAGGTGCATCTGCCGCGCGGCTTTTTGCTGGTGTTTGCGGCCAGTCCAGTGCTGGCCGGGCTTGGGCTGATCGCGCCGGTTACGCCACGATGGCTGGGCGCGGTGCTACTTGTGGCCTTTGTTGCCGCCATCGCCTACCTGGTGCGCGCCTCGCGCGGGCATCGGTTTCTGGAGGCGGAGGAGATGGCGGAGGTGCAGGCGAAGCGGCGATCGCTATGGGTCGCGCTGGCGCTGACCGTAGTCGGCATTGTTGCCGTTGGCGTCGGCGGCGAGCTGGTGGCTCAGGGCGCAGAACGTATCGTCATGCTCCTGGGCATGCCGGCGTTCTTGATGGGGATGGTCGTAGCGCCAGGCGCTATCGAGCTGGATGAGGTGATCCGCCAGGCGGTGCCTGCGAAGGAGGGCCGTCCTGATGTGAGCGCCGGCAATCTGGTCGGTACGCTGCTCTACTTTGTCCTTTGCAACTTTGGTCTCATCGCACTCAGCACTCCCGTCCACGTTGCGCCCCTGGTACGCTGGCTCGACTGGCCGTTTCTGGTCGGTGTCACCTGGGTGGCGACGGCGTTCCTCTGGCGCGGGCGTGTGGGCAGGATGGCCGGCATGGTTCTGGTTGCCACCTATGGGATATATATTGCCCTGCACGTGGTGCTGACCTCTTGAGAACCGGGCGCTTGAAAAGCGCCTGTCAGGGCCGGTGGCCATAGGACTACCTGTCCCAGGAGCGGCCGCGACGCGCATCGCGCCGGCGGCGTCAAGCAATACGCGAATGCTGTTTCCACCCAGGCGTCGGGTTCGGCTTGCCCCTTGGTGCAAAATCGCGTACAATGAGGGGGCTTTGCAATGCTTTTCTCTGTTTTGCTACCAGGGATACCTGGCGAAGGAGCAAAACCATGGACGATGGCCCGCGTCGTTATCTGATGTTTAGACTCGCCGGCTGAGATGGTAGGATGCCAGAACAGAGGTAGCATCAGGTCTGCTCTGATCTGGCGCATGATACCTCCATCCCCGGCGAGCCGGGGATTTCTTCTGTCTGGAAAAAGGGAGGTATCATGCATCGGATCTATGCTCCTCCTTCCGTCGTGAGGCGGAAGGCCACGCCGGCACCACATGCCTGGTATATTGATGTTGCCCTGATCCTGGCCGTCGTTGCCGCTATCTATGGCGTCATTCTGGCGGCGGCGCGCTGGACGGCGGCGGCGACCCCCAACGTGCCGATCGATCTCTCCTATCGGACTCTGCCACTGTATGCGGGCCTTTCGACGCTGCGCATGGCCATTGCCTATCTTATCGCGCTTGTCTTCAGCATCGTCTATGCGCGTGTGGCCATTGTCAGTCGCATCGCCGAGCGCATCATGCTGCCGCTACTCGATATTTTGCAGAGTATCCCCATCCTTTCTTTTCTGCCCGGTGTGGTATTGGGAATGGTCGCGCTTTTCCCGCGCAGCAATATTGGCCTGGAGCTGGCGGCGATTGTACTCATCTTCACCAGCCAGGCGTGGAACATGGCTTTCAGCTTCCATCAGTCGCTTCTGACGATTCCAAAGGAGCTGCGCGAGGTGGCTACCATCTACCAGCTCAGTTTCTGGCAGCGCTTTATCCGGCTGGAGCTACCCTTTGGGGTGATCCCCCTTATCTGGAACTCGATGATGAGCTGGGCCGGCGGCTGGTTTTTTCTAATGGCCGCCGAGCAATTTACGCTCGGTAACCATAACTTTCGCTTGCCCGGCCTGGGCTCATACCTGCAGACGGCGGCGAATCGGGGCGATGTGCCGGCGCTTTTGCTCGGCCTGGCGACGCTCATCGCTGTGATTGTGCTGCTGGACCGGTTCCTCTGGCGTCCGCTGGTCGCCTGGAGCGACCGCTTCAAATTCGAGCAGACCGAGGGTAGCGCGGCACCGACCTCTGCTGTGCTGGCTGCGCTCCGTCGCTCTGTGCTCCTTGCCTGGATGCGTCAGCATGTGCTGCGCCCTGTCGGCAACAGGCTGGATCGGCTGGTGGTCCGTCCCAGGGCTACGCCAGGCACGCGGTTGACAGTAGTAGCCAAGGATACACGTCGTCCGTTGCCGCTGCGGCGGGTTCTCGGTGTGGCGATCGTGCTGGCGCTGGCGGCTGCTGTTGCCGGGGGTGCTGTTGCTGCCGCGCGTTTTCTGATCCAGCTTGACGCCGCTGACTGGACGAGCATCGCGGTGAGCGCCGGCGCGAGCGTTCTCCGCACGATCGCCGCGCTGGCGATTGGTGTCGCCTGGACGGTCCCCCTAGGCGTGGCCATTGGCATGAATCCGCGCTGGGCCCAGCGCGCACAGCCGTTGGTGCAGATGGTTGCCTCGATTCCGGCCACGGCCCTGTTTCCCGCGCTGCTGCTCGTGCTCATAGGCCTGCCGGGCGGGCTCAATGTGGCGGCAGTAGCGTTGATGTTGTTGGGCACACAATGGTACATCCTCTTCAATGTGATTGCGGGAGCGATGGCTATTCCTGGCGATCTGCGCGAGACCGCCGTGATCTACAAGCTGCGCGGCTGGCGGCGCTGGCGTTATCTCATCTTACCGGCTATTTTTCCTTATCTGGTCACCGGCATGATCACGGCGACCGGCGGCGCCTGGAATGCGACCATTGTTGCAGAGTACGTTACCTTCGATAACCGCACGTTCAGCACGGTGGGGCTGGGCGCGCTCATCGCTGGCAGCGCCAACAGTGGCAACTTTGCGCTTCTGCTGGCAGCAACGCTGACGATGGCAGCTATCGTTGTTACGATTAATCGGCTTGTGTGGCGCCGTCTCTATCGTCTGGCAGAGCAGCGCTTCCGGTTAGATTGAGACGGGGGTTTGCCGGCGAAGGGGACAAGGGGGCACAGAGGTTGTCAAAAGGGGTGATGGCTGGGCGGGGGTTGCGAGTGAGGCTGTGGTCAAGACCCAGAGGACATGGAGGAAACGCAGAGAACGGGCTATGAGCGGGGCCATTGACGATGGAGAAGAAGTTGTCGGAGCGGACTTCTGGCCGGGATATGCCGGCTGAGAGTTTGCGCTCGGCGAGGCAGGAGGTGATCGATGATCGAGTTGAACGAGCAGGCGCAGCAGGCCGGGCAGGAGGTGTTGCTGGCAGCGCGGGATGTGAGCAAATATTATGGTGAGCAGGATGGGCGCATTCTGGTGCTGGACAGTGTGAGTCTGGAGCTACGGGCAGGGGAGTTCGTTGCCCTGCTGGGCCCATCGGGATCGGGCAAATCCACATTTTTGCGCATCCTGGCCGGGCTGATCCCGCCTTCGAGCGGTGAGGTGCTCGTCCATGGCCTGCCGCTGCGGGGTGTCAACCCCACTGTCGCTATCGTCTTCCAGAGCTTCGCGCTCTATCCCTGGCTCACGGTCCTGGACAATGTGGAGTTAGGACTCCTGGCGAAAGGCCTGCCACCCCGGGAGCGACGTGAGAAGGCATTGCGTGTGATCGACCTGATCGGGCTGGACGGATTCGAGACTGCCTATCCACGTGAGCTATCGGGCGGAATGAAGCAACGGGTAGGCTTTGCCCGCGCGCTGGTGGTCGAGCCGGAGATCCTGTTCATGGATGAGCCCTTCTCGGCGCTGGATGTGCTGGTTGCCGAGAATCTGCGCCATGAGTTGCTTGATCTCTGGCTGGACCGCAAGATTCCCACCCGCGCAATCCTGATGGTGACGCATAACATTGAGGAGGCGGTGAGCATGGCGGATCGTCTGCTAGTATTTGGGGCGAATCCAGGGCGAATCCGCGTGGAACTGCCAGGGCTGCCCCTGGCACAGCGGCGTGAAAAGGGCGCCGCGCATGCGCAACTGGTGGATACCATCTATCGGATCATGACCAATCCACAGGAGGATGTGGCGAAGCTGCTGCCGGGAGCGCGCCCGCTTCAGGCGCCGGTGACAGAGCGTCCGTACCAGGTGCTGCCACATGTGAGCGTTGGCAGCCTTACTGGATTTATTGAGCGATTGTACCGCCTGGGTGGTCGGGAGGATCTCTACCAGCTGGCGCACGATCTGCAAATGGAGGCCGATGATCTGCTGCCACTGGTCGAGGCGGCTGATTTACTTGGCTTCGGCGATGTTGAGGAGGGCGATGTGATCCTGACGCCGGATGGGCGGCGCTTTGCTGAGGCAGGGGTGTTGGAGGAGAAGAAGATCTTTCAGCGCCAGGCGCTGATCAGCATTGAGCTGCTGCGTCAGATCGTACGCGAGCTGCGCGCGTCTCCGAATGGCTCGCTCCGTGAGGACCATATTCTGGCGGAGCTCGAGCGGTCGTTCAGTCCGGAGGAGGCGCGGCGGCAACTGGATACGGCAGTGGATTGGGGGCGCTACGCTGAACTCTTTGCTTATGATGACAACAGTGGCACATTCTTCCTGGAAGAAGACGCGGTGGCGACTGCCGAGCCGTCCAGCCCCGGCGACTAGCAGGGTTTGAGCGGTTTTGCGCTGTTTATGTGGCCATGGGGGCAGGCTGAAATCTGTTCTGGTGCTTTCGTTCTCCCACTCCCATAGGGAGCAGAAGGAGCCCTGAGATACTGCCTCGGTGGTGCAAGCAAGCTGATATATGTGCTCGCGCATGATGCGGCTCTGAGCACAGCAGGGTGTGGATTGGGTGCTTCCTGTGGAGAAGGAATGTAAGGAAATATGGAGAAGGAATGTCGGCTTTCTCAGCCACAGGGGACAACGGGCCGGTTTGGGGGATGGCGGTCGGGGCCGGTTAGCGGTCGCGGCGATGCTTCCAGCGAGCCTGTCTGGGGTCATAGGCAAAGCGTGGCGGTTGGATGGTGCTGGCGGCGGCAGAGGGCCAGACGGTGGCGAAGCCAGGCGGGGGCAGGCGCGGGAAGTCTGAGAATGTTGTCAGGCTTTGCAGGGCAGCGCGCAGTTCGTCGGTGCTGAGCCCGGCCGGGAAGAGCGCCTGCTGTTCGACAGAATGCGGGCCGGGCAGGAGCAGGGCCAGGGTCAATGCCAGCGGCCAGGTTGTTTCCAGGCTGCCAGGATATGCGGCAGTCAGAGCAGCTGCTGACTGGTAGCATGGGGCTAGTGCGAAGAGAGTAGCGACGAGCGTCGCGTTGAGTTGGGCGACGCGCGCGCCAGCCACGCGCGCAGTTTGTCCCAGGTCGCGTGGCTCGGCGGAGGGGGCAATGAACGCGCCGAGGTCCAGCACGAGTACCGCCCGGTCGCCATGGGGGCCCCCTAAGGCGATCGGGTCGGCGGTCAGCTCGCGCTCGACAGACCAGGAGGGTTGCAGCGCTGTCTCCAGCGCGGCGATCAGGTGTCCTGGCAGGGTACTCAGTGCGTAAATGGTCAGGGCGGGTACAGTTTGCATTGCTTTTCTGCCTTTTTCTCTGCTCTTCTCGTTGCGGGAAGGGGGCGAGAAGGGATGGTTTTGCCTCGCCCATTATCCGACTCTGGGCAGTTCCTCGTCGGTGAGCCGCTGGGCCTCATCCAGATGCAGGCCACGGCGCAGTTCGAGGAAGCGCACAATCGCGTCGCGGCTGAGCATGCCAACGAGATCGCCATCCTGGAGAACGGGCACCTGGTTGATGTCCCAGGTGGCCATGAGGGGCAGGACATCGTTGAGGCTTTGCTGCGGGCGCACGATGTGGAGTCGGGCGCGTGGAACCATGACGGCGCTTACTGACAGGAGGGGCCACTGCTCGCGTGGGATATGGCGAATGTCGCAGAGGGTGATCAGGCCGGCAAGCTGGCCGTTGTCCATGATCAGTGCGGCGCGACGGCCACGTGGCAGCAGGTATTCATCCATGAGCTGCTGGAGGGGCATGTCGGGGGGAACCGTGATAGGAAGGGGGTTCATTACCTCGCCAACAGTGACGCCACGGAAGAGCGACTCGAGCGCTGCTTGCGTGTCGGCGGTATGGGCGGCGGTGAGCAGGAACCAGCCGATGAAACCGATCCAGAGGCCATCGATAAAGTTGCCGACAAAGAATTGCCAGATGCCGGCAAGGATGAACAGGTAGGCGATAAGCTGTCCGACGCGTGCGGCCCAGCGTGTAGCGGTGCGCAGGTTGCCGCTGATGCCCCAGAGGATTGAGCGCAGGACGCGGCCACCGTCAAGGGGGAAGCCGGGGATGAGGTTAAAGACGGCGAGCAGGACATTGGTGATGCCGAGGTAGATGAGGATAGCCGCCAGGGGCCTGCTGGTGCTGGCCACGGCCCGTCCCACGATCCAGGCGATGGCGCCGATGATCAGGCTGGTGAGCGGGCCGACGACAGCGATCTGGAACTCTATGCCGGCGCTGCGTGGCTCGTGTTCCAGGTTCGAGACGCCGCCGAAGATGAAAAGGGTGATGCTCTTGACGGGCAGGCCGCGAGCGCGGGCAACTAAGGAGTGCGCCAGCTCGTGTGCTAGCACCGAGGCGAAGAGGAGAAGGGCAGCAATGAGCCCGATGATCCAGTAGGTAGCGGTAGATAGGCCATGGATGGTTGCCGGGAACCAGCTGGTGGCCAGCGATACCGTGAGCAGGACCAGGATGATAAGCCAGCTATAGTTAATGTCGATGCGAATGCCGGCGATCCGGCCGATATGAAAAGATCCAGGCATGGCAGTACTCCTCAGCAATCTAGCAGATTATATTAGTGCGCGATAAAGTGATCCTGGCGTCAGGAAACATGCTCTACCGACGCGGGCAATGAGCGAGAGCAGCGCCAGTCAGAGCCAGCCATCTGATCTTTCTTGACGGACTGCCACGGATGGGCAATGCCAGATTTGCAGGTCTCTCTTTCTCGCGGAGATCCGTTCCGATCTTACCATGTGGGAGGAGGTTCGGTCTATACGGGGCTGTTTTGCTCTGTGCCGCTGCTTAATCTATTTTTGTTGATCGCCTGTAATTTGTAAGAGAGCAGAAGGAGAAATAAATGTGTGCGGAGTCTATTTATTGATAGCTATACTTACTAAAAAGACCTTTATGCTTTCGAAAGCTGTTGCAGAACACTTGTAGTGCCTCTCTGGGGCTGATGGCGAAGCATGGGAGAGCGGCGCTCTTTCCGGGCAAGCCGCTCAAAAACCTGGTGTCCCCATAGATTTCGCACCGGAAGCCATGGGGTTGAGCGCACCATGGATGCTTTTGATGCGATACAGTGACCCTGATCTGGTGGTGCGACTTTTTGGCAACTTTCCGGCGGATTTGCCTGGCCGTTTGATGGCCATTGGGACCGGTATGCTTAAGCCAATCATGGGTGGGGCTGGTGGCTGGCTCTGGAGGCTGGGCGAAGGGCTGGAGTCATTCCTGGCCGTATGCCAGTGGGTGGATGATGGCGTGCCTTTTTCGGGGGCCACGTTCCGTCGGTGGATTCGTGACTTCTATCAGCGGAACCGGCTCGTCAAAGGTAAGCTGTGACTGGGCGGGCGCCGGGTAGGTCTGGCCGATATTACCTGCTCGGTTCTGGATATTGCTGGGAAACGGGATACAATCTGCCCGGTGCCTCAGGCGGCGGCGACGATGCGTCTGATTGGGAGCCAGAATAAGGAGTTGCTGGTGCTGGATATGGGCCACGTGGGGTTAATGGCCAGTCCGGCGGCTAAAGCAGAGTTCTGGTGCCAGATTTGCGACTGGCTGGGGCCGCGCTCCGGCTAGCGTGCATGCAAGATGGGAGTGAAGATGCTCCTTATGGCCTTGCTGCCCTATTTCATGCGATCGCCGACTGATGCTCCGCCAATGAGGTAGCGGTAGAGCTGCTGGATAGCCGGGCCAGGGGTGACGGCCAGTTCATCGTGGAGAAGGGTGGCACAGCGCTGGTACTGACGCAGGGCAAGGCTGCGTTTGCCCTGGCGCAAGTAGCAGCGCATTAATCCGTAGTGTGCTTCTTCGAGGCAATTATCGATTGCTAGAAGGTGCTGCCACTGGGTGATGCACTCATCGATCTGTTCATGATGCCAGGCTATCAAGGCGAGGTGGCGCCGGGCATCCATATAGGCTCGGCGCAGTTCTTCGCGACGTGTGGTTCCCCAGTCACTATAGAATGATTGGACATAGTCACCACGGTACAGGTTGATCATGTCCATGAAGGCAGCTCTGGCTGTGGTGTCATTGCTGGCGGCCAGGGCTTTTTTGGCGGCAGCATAGCGCTCCTGGAAGATGGCGACATCGTACCAGACTTGTCCAGGATAGGAGGTAGCAAGGTCTAATGCATAAGTGCCGGCACGATAAACGACACATGGCTTGCCGAGAGCCTGACGCAGGTAGTATACGGTCGAGCGCAGGGTCTGATCGATCTGGTCATCGGGTTCGGGCCAGAGAGTGGCGATGATCTGCTCTTTGTGTACTGGCCGACCGTAGTCGAGCAGGAAGAAGAAGAGCTCCATTGCCCGTGCCATGCGCCAGCGAGTTATCGGCGTATCATTGATATAGACGACGGGTTCGCCGAGGGCCAGCACGCGCAGGGTATGCTGGCCCGATGTGGCGGTTAGCTGAACCGGTTCCAAGGGTGGAGGGTCTTTAGCTATAGACATCTCCTCATCTTCTTGTAGCAGCAGGTGCAGGTTGGGAGTTTCCGCAGTTATTGCCGGCGATTGGGCGATTTGCGGTAAACGGTCTGACGCTGTTTGTTGATGCAGAGATCCAGCATCTCAATCTGATATCACCGGATGATACGGCCAGGGTAGCCCAGCAGTATTTGACGGAGGATACTCTGGCAATGGTTGCCTATGGGATGGGACGGGAAGAGTTGCTTCGGCTGGTGGCCTGAGCGAATTTGCAGGTAAAGGAGGGATCCGAAGATGGCGCCAGTAGAGTCTCCCTGGTCGCCCTCACTTCATTTCCTGGTGCTGCCGGTACTCCTGACGTTGATGGAAGGTGAGATGACGCGGTCGGAAATTGCCCGGCGGTCAGGGTTAAGCGCCGTGAAAGTAAACAGTATTCTGGATGAGCTCGAGGCGGCGCGGCTAGTCGTGCGCACCAGGGTGTGTGTGCGCGATCAGTATGTCGAGCCATGCTTTGCGATTGCGGATGGCGATGCTGCCCTGGCGACGATTGGGGTAGGGATGCGTGATAATCCAGTCCAATGGTTGTTGCGCCTGCTGGATATGGTGCGTGGAGAAATACCGCGTGTGGTGCAGCAAGGGCATCGTGCTCAGGTGTGGTATTCACGGCTCCAGCTGGTTCCGGAGAACGCGCGCCGGTTAGAGCAGAGCCTGGTGCGTACGCTGGCTGAATATGAGACGCTGCAGGAGCAGATGCAGGCGTCTGAGTCGCAGGGGACGTCCGATGAGCGGGAGGGATACCGTTTAGTTATCGCGCTGTATCGTGTTGATACGGATCAGAGCACCGATCCGCAGCGCGGGCAAAGGGGAAGTAGCTGATGGAGACATGGCGTGTACTGCGAGTGCCGGTAGTTTTGCGCCTATGGCTGTCACAGTTGGGGTCAACGCTCGGCGATTGGTCCTTTGCCATTGCGGCCATGATTTGGATTGGCAACGTCACGGATGATCCCCGGTGGGTGAGTGCGCTCTTTATTGCTCAGGCTGTGCCGGTGTTTGTGTTTGGCCCGGTTCTGGGAGTCTGGCCGGATCGTGCCAGCCCACGTAAGCTGATGGTTGGTGCTGATCTTGTCCGGGCGGTGGGATTAGGGGTTCTGGTATTTGGCGCTCATCCGCTGCAACCGTGGATGTTAGTAGCAGCAATGGCCGGGCTGGCGACGGCGAGCCAGGTATTTACTCCTGCGCGGTCGGTCGCCTTTGGGCGTCTGGTGGAGAAGAGTCAATGGGAGGCAGCGAGTGGTCTGTTTCAGGCGACCGGGTTTGCTACGCGGTTAGCCGGATATAGTTTAGGTGCGGTGTTGCTGATTGCTTTTGGCATACGGTGGGCGGCGGGGTTAGATGCTTTGTCCTTTCTGTTGTCAGGAGCGATCCTTGCGGGGTTGCCTGGTGTGCCACGACAAGAGCAGATCGCGAGTCAGCCAGGTTGGGTTGAGCAGATGCGCACCGGGTGGGCGACGCTGTGGCGGAACGCCATATTACGCACGATTTTATGGGCGATCAGCAGCGTGTCGATTGGAGCTGCGGCACTGACGGCGCTGGATTATTTTTTTGTAACAGGGGCGTTGCATGGGACGCCGGAGATGGTGGGTCCGTTCAATAGCGTGGCGACGGTAGGAAGCCTTATCGGTGCGCTGGTTGCTCCGCCGCTATTAGGTAAGTTTGCTGATCGCCGGGTGTTTACTTTGAGCCTGCTCTGGCTTGGTGGTATGACGATTGTCTATAGCCGGATGAATGCGTGGCTCTGGGCATTGCCACTGATGGCAATACTGAGTATTCCGGAGGGGCTTATCAACACAACGCTGGCCCCGATGGCTCTGAAGCAATTGCCGGCAGGCTATATCGGCCAGGTGTTTGGAACCTTGAATGCTGCGGGACAGGTCATGACTGTCGCGGGTACGGCTATTGCTGGCGCTGTGGCCCGCCAGTGGTCGGTTCCCGATATTTTCTTTGGGGTTGGTCTTTTTATCATGCTGGTGGGAGTGTTTGTTGCCTGGCAACTTGCACCGTGGCGAGGCGAGCCGCAACCGGCTGAGCAACCTTCAGTGGGGCCGATAACCACAGCACCGGATGAGGTACCGGTGGAGCCGGCAGCAGGGTAGGGGGCGGCCGCGGCGTGTCATGATCGTCACTGGCCCAGGCCGGGGGTCTCTTGCCGTGAAACGGGTGAAAGAGATGCGCTGTAGAGAGCCGCCAGCCTGATCTGTGCGATATTCCTTCCGGTAGTCCCCCGCTCCTGGCCAGGAGCGGGGGACTGTTTATGTCCATTTGGGTGAGTAAATTTGCAACAGAATCAGCAGGCATGGCCTGATGAGGCGCCGGAGAAGCCGGTACGGGTGGTTGCCGTTTGGGTGGTTGTTGTTCCTGTGGTGGCGCCGCGCCGGGACCAGTGCTGTGCGTCAACTTCGGTCTCGGCCAGCTCGAAGGTGGTGCGGTATGGGCCGAATTTGACGTGTTTGTTGACGGCGTAGAGCGCCTGGGGGGCACACAGGAAGAGGGCGAGGGCCTCATCATAGACGTAGCGGTCAATCTGCTCGGCGGCTTTGACGAGCGTTGCCCCATCGAGCTGAGTAGCCATCTGGGAATAGAGTCGGTCGAACTCTGGCAGCTCTGGCCCGGCGCGGAAAGCGCCATCGGAGCCGAAGAATTCGCGATGGACGGCAGCAGGTGGCGCCTCGGAGCTGAGGTCGAACCACCCGAAGAGGAGCATATCCCAGGGAGGCGGCAGCTTCTTCTCGATCAGCATGCGGCTGCCGGTGAGCAGTTTGTCATCAGGCACGACTGTGATGTTGATGGCGATGTCTAGCACGGCCTGCACATCGTCGGCTACCAGCCTGGCGATGCCGGCAAATGGTTCTGGTGTAGCCAGGTGCAGGGGGCGTCCCTCAGGCCAGCCGGCGTCGGTCAGGAGGGCGCGTGCCTGTTGGGGATTATGCGGGTATGGCGCCAGACCAGATGGGAAGCCGCTGCACCAGGGCGGGGTGAGCGCGCAGAGCGGGTGAGCATAGCCACCCAGGCCTTCGGTGATCACCCGCTGGCGGTTGACGGCGAGGTTCAGCGCCTGGCGCACCCGCCGGTCAGCGAGCGGTGAGTCTGCATAGCGGTTGAAGATGCCAACGAGCACGCGGTTGGCATCGCAGCGGACGAGGTTGGCGTACGCAGAGGCGAGCACGCGTGCCGCATCGGCGGGAGAGACCTCGGTCACGATGTCTACTTCGCCCTCGGTTGAGATGCAGAGGTCGAGGGCTTCGGCAGGAGAGAGGTTGTTGCGGAAGATGACACGCTCCAGGCGTGGTCCGCGCGCAACGTTCCAGTGGTTGCGGTTGGCTTCGAGAACCAGGCGGTCGGTGCGCTCCTCGCGCTCGATCAGCCATGAGCAGGCAAACGGATTGGCACGAATGATTGCGCAGCGGGTGCTGATAGTCGAGTAGCCCTCGGTGAGGGTGAAGGGTCCGGTGCCCCACGGGCCCGGTGCATCAATCGCTCACCAATGGCCCTCGCCGCTGCCCGATCTGGTGTAGCCGAAGCCGATCTCGCGCCAGAAGGCGGAGCTGGCGATGTGGAAGCCGCGCATCTTGCCAAGTGCCAGGCCATCTGGGCCGGGGAAGTGGAAGCGAACGGTATGGTCGTTCACTACCTCGCAGACCGACTCGGGTGGGAAATTGAGCCAGGTTCCCGGAGGGTGGGGAGCTGCCCAGCGCTGCATCTCGGTGAAGTTCTGCTTGATGTTATGGGCGGTGAAGGGTTCACCGTCCTGGAAGCGTACGCCGGCGCGCAGATCGAGTTCGAGCGTGTGGTCATCCGTCCAGCGTGCGCTGGTGGCGAGGGCGTTCACGATGCGTCCCTCCTGGTCCACGCGGATTGGCTCTTCCATTGTATTCCAGGTGATGAAGAGCCAGTTCAACGGTGAGGGGTCGACGACATGGATGGTACCTATGGGTGGGCGCCACTGTGTTTGCGTATGCTCAGCCATCGTGCATTCTCCTCCCTGTGAACGCTGGGTCACTAACAGGCGTTTCTGGAGAAAACGGGTTTGCCTTACAACGGATGGGAAGGTTGCAAAAGCTGTCTGACAGAACTATCAATAGTCGCTGCGTGTGTAGCGAGAGTACAAATGCTCTCGCTATCAGCAATTGCTCGCCCTATTATTGCTGAGGCGATGGAGAAAAGTCCTGGAGAGATCATAGCATATTTTTGCACACTGGTGCAGGTTGTCCATCGGAGCCTGCGCCGGTGGTGCGGGTTGGCCGCCGCCAGCGCTTGGGGGAGGCGCTGTTCTGTTATTGCTGGCGGCTTTGTGTTTCCTTTATGTTATGTCCTCCTGCATGTATGTCCCCCTTCATGTCCCGGGGGTTCGCGGTCCGGGGCTTGGCTGAATGATGCACCCCTCGTGGCCACGCAGGCGCAGCGCGGCCAGATCCACGTCTTCCTCGCGGTCCAGCCATGTGGATAGGAGAATGCGACCCCGGCCCAGATGCGGCAGTTGTAACGTGAGGGTGTTGCCGGTGAAGTTGAGGGCGATGAGGCGGCGCTGGCTACCGAACTGGCGCAGGTAGGCAAAGCAGGTTTCAGGAGCGGAGTCGATGGGGTGGTAGCTGCCTATGGCAAGGGCAGGGGTGGTGCGGCGCAAGGTGATCAGTGTGTGGGTCAGGGTGAGCAACGAGTGGGGGTCGGCGCGGGCGGCGGCGACGTTGATCTGGGGGTAGTCGGGGGCAATGGGGAGCCAGGGCTCGACATCGGGCGGGCAGAAGCCGGCGTTCGGCGTGCTGTTCCATTGCATCGGGGTGCGCGCGGGGTCGCGATTCGCCCATCGGTCGCGCACGCGCTCGGGTGGGATAGGGATGTCGTGCATGCCGATCTCGTCGCCATAGTAGAGGATGGGTGTGCCGCGCAGGGTAAGCTGGAGGAGTATGGCTACGCGCGCCTGCTGGGGGCCGATACGTGTAGCGAGGCGTGGGTCATCATGGGTGCTGAGCACATAGTTGGGCCAGGCGCCTGGTGGCAGGCTGGCCTCGATGGTGTCTACGAGGTGGCGCACTGCCTGGGCTGTCCAGGGAGTGTGGATCAAGCCGAAGTTGAAGGGGATGTGCAGCTCGTCGAGGGTGGTGCCATAGTAGGCAGCCCACCGTTGCCAGCTAGCGACGCGGGTCTCGGCGCAGGCGAGGCGTGGCCATTGGCCATTATAGGTGTCGAGGACGCGGCGCAGTTCGCGCAGGATGGGGTGGATGTCAGGGTGGTCGCGATCGTAGAGATGGAGCTGTGTGTCGTATTCTTTGAGTGGACGGGGTATAGATGGGGATGTTTTGTCTGGGGCACCGGGTACCTGGGGGCTGGTTGGTGTCTGAGGTATGGTCGGAGGCTGGGATGCAGTTGCTGCGGGGTTGGGCGGGTTGTCGCGGAACTGCGGGTCTTTCATGATCTGGGCTACGGCGTCAATGCGGAAGCCATCAACGCCGCGATCGAGCCAGAAGCGAAGGACATCGAGCATGGCTGCTTTGACCGCGGGGTTGCGCCAGTTGAGGTCGGGCATGGTGGTATGGAACATGTGCAGGTAGTACTGGCCGGTGGTCTCATCCCACTCCCAGGCTGAGCCGCCCCAGTGGCTGAGCCAGTTGTTGGGCGGTGAGCCATCGGGGCGGGGGTCAGCCCAGATGTACCAGTCGCGCTGGGGGTTGGTGCGCGAGGAGCGGGATGCGCGGAACCAGGGATGCTGATCGGAGGTATGATTGGCCACGTAGTCCATGATGATGCGTATATTGTGCGCGTGCGCGCGTGCGACCAGTTCGTCAAAGGTCGCCAGATCGCCGAAGATGGGGTCAATGGCCGTATAGCTGGTGACATCGTAGCCGAAGTCGATCATCGGTGAGGGATAGATGGGTGAAAGCCAGATAGCATCTATCCCCAGCCAGACAAGATAGTCGAGGCGATTAAGGATGCCGTGCAGGTCGCCGATGCCGTCGCCATTGCTGTCCTGGAAGCTGCGCGGATAGATGTGATAGATGATCCCACGCTGCCACCAGGGGAAGTTATCATGCCTGCGTTCGTCTGCCATAGGGTCTCCGGGTTGTTGAGCCAGGGAAAAATACGCTCGTGGGCCCTGGCGGTGTGAGCCGCGCTGGTTATTGAACCACGAAGCACGTGCAGGATGCCAGGGCGTTTCCCCGTTCTTGACTGGTGTGGTTATGAGATGGTTCTTTTTACACGTATTATATGTGGCGATTTGTGCGTGATGCACTACAGGAGATGAGCTGTGTGCAGAGCGTGCACTGTGGAAGCTGAAGATTTTGCTGTGCGAGCGGACAAGGAGGAACATGCATGAGTTCGATACGCGCGGTTGTTGTTGATTCCACTGTCCCTGGTCGCCTGGCGTTGCGCGAGGTGGAAGAGCCGGTTCCTGCGCCATCTGAGGCGGTCGTGCGGGTGGCGGCGATCTCGCTCAATCGGGGCGAGATCCGGCGCGCGGGGGCGGCTCAGGATGGTTGGCGACCCGGATGGGATTTTGCTGGGACAGTAGAGCGGGCTGCTGCGGATGGATCGGGTCCGGCGGTGGGGGCACGGGTGGTGGGCTTGCTGAATCCCGGGGCATGGGCGGAGCTGGTGGCGGTGCGTACAGATTTTCTGGCGGAGCTGCCGGCTTCCGTGACATTTGCGCAGGCGGCGACGCTGCCCGTGGCCGGTCTGACGGCGTTGCGCGCACTTGAGCGGGGTGGATTGTTGATTGATCGGCGGGTCTTGATCACGGGGGCATCTGGTGGGGTGGGGCACTTTGCCTGTCAGATTGCCCGGCATGCGGGCGCGCGCGTTGTCGGTGTCGCGCGCCAGGAGCAATATGGGGTGGCTGTCAGAGAGGCGGGGGCACATCAGGTGGTCACCGGCGAGGATCTTGAGCCAGCGCGGGAGTTTGGGCCATATCATCTCATCCTGGATTCGGTTGGTGGCCGGTCGCTGGCAACAGCGCTGACGCTGCTGGCGCCCGATGGCGTTTGCGTCTCGTTTGGTACGACTGCGGGGCAGCAGGTCACGTTCAATGCTTCGCAATTTTATCTGACCGGCGGTGCGATGCTGTATGGCTTTATTCTCTTCCATGAGACGGCGCGCAAGCCGCCCAGCGAGGATCTTGGCCGGCTGGCGGCGATGGTTGCTGATGGTCGCCTGCGCCCGCGTATCGAGGTTGAGGCGCCATGGACGCGGATTGCTGAGGTGGCGCAACAGCTCACCGAACGGCGCTTCCCCGGCAAGGCTGTGCTCCATGTGTCCGGGTAGGATGGCGCTGGCTGGCAGAGGGGGTCACGCTGAGACGCGTTATGCGCGCCTGGCGTGCTCCCTGACTGTTGCGGGCTCTTCTGGTGGTTGGGTCAGGGAGTCAAGCGGTACTGTGATGGAGATCAGAATTGTAAGGTTTTTCCGTTGACTGCCATGCCGTATTATGGTATGCTTTGATTAGAACCTCTGTTCTTTTACCATCCTATTTCTCCTGAAGGGTAAAGACGCTGAAAGTGCTCTTCCGCTGTTCATGCTTCGGGTAAGGCACACCCTGGTGGTTCAGGATCAGCCCATGCATCTCATGCTTTTAGTGGCGATGGCGTATATTCTCCTTCTGTGAAATAGCTCCAGTTAGCGATGAGAAGCAAGAAAGGAGGTATGTGTATGAGTAGCGATTATGGGCCGGCGCAGTGGATCCCCAGCCCGTTTTACTGGCCTGGGCGCGCTGGCCATGCCGTGCGCTGGATCATCCTGCATGGCACCGCTGGTGGGA